>WNFI01016655.1_pt1 | contig 95307 bp, 71 predicted proteins | sample 5400471 | NCBI WGS metagenome assembly WNFI01 (sample SAMN13153348, study PRJNA577476) | soil metagenome | isolation source: 100 cm saprolite on Douglas fir-dominated hillslope | place: USA:California | collected 2013-09-17 | reverse complement strand
TCCACTCGGGGCTGTTCGCCCCCGACCGCGAGCGAACGATCCGCACCGGCGTCGCCGTGCTCACCCTCTCCGCCCTCGAACTCCTCGCCAAACCGTAGAAACCGGATCAACGGCAGACGCGGGCCGCCGGCTTACTGTGGTTTTGATTGGTGGAGCATGACGGGATCGAACCGTCGACCTCCGCAATGCCATTGCGGCGCTCTCCCAGCTGAGCTAATGCCCCGGAGCTTTTGCTTCGCGCGACGGATGGGGACCGCGTGCGACCCGCCTTGGAACCGGACGAGGGGCAGCGGTGTAGCGCAAGTCCCCCGCCCGCGTCAACGCTGCTTCGCAGGCGGCATCGCCGGATTGGATCGCCGCGGCCGGGTGCCCCGTCAGGCGCCCGCCAGCGCCTCCATAGCCCCGGCGGCGGTCGGTGCGACTGCTGCCGCTGCGCCCCGCGCCGCGCTCCCTACCCCGGCGTGCCTCGGCTTCGCGAGCACCCGCGCGTACAGCTCGCCCATCCGCGCGCTCAGCGCCGCAGCGGTCAGCCGGGCCTCCACCAGCCTGCGCCCCGCCGCACCGAAGACGCGCGCGCGCTCAGGATCCTTGAGCAGACCGATCAGCGCCTGCGCGAGGAGCGACGGCCGGTAGGCGGGCACCAGGTGACCGGTCGTCTCCGGGCCCGGTCCCTCCTCGACCAACTCGGCGTTGCCGCCCACGCGGGTTGCGACTACGGGCAGGCCCGCCGCCATCGACTCGATGATCGCGTTGGACAGCCCCTCCGCGTGCGAAGGCAGGCAGCCCACGTGCGCGCGCGCGAGCAGCGCCGGCACGTCGCGCCGCCGCCCGAGCAGAAGCACGCAGTCGCGGAGGCCGCGCTCGCCGATCTGCTGCTCGAGGGCGGGGCGCATCGGGCCCTCGCCGGCGCAGAGGAAGAGCGCCCCCGGCACGCTCTTCTTCACCAGCTCGGCCGCCTCGACCAGATCGAGGTGGCCCTTCACCGGGGAGAGGCTCGCCGGAACGACCACCGTCGGCCGCGCGAAGCGTCCGTCGCTGCCCAGCGCGAGATGGGGCGGCCTCGGGGTGGACGGCGGCGCGCGCAGGGCCCCGTCGAAGGCGGCGAGGTCGATGGCGTTGGTGAGGACCTCGACGCGCTCCTCGGGCACGCCCTCCTCGGCCACCAGCATCTCGCGCACCGCGCGCGCATTGGCGACCACCGCGTCGGCGGCGCGGCATGCCGCCGCCTCGACGAAGTGGGCCGGTCGGCCGCACGAATGCGCGAGGTCCCAGCGGCTGCAGATGACCTTCGCGCCCGTCAAGCGCGCCGCCGGCACCGCGAGCACGTTGGTATGGAAGTCGTTGGCGTGCACCAGCCGCACGCCCTCGCGCTCGATCAGCGCGGCGATGCGCAGCATCTGGTGCCCGGTGTTGAGCTGGCCGAGCTTTCCGCGCAGGCCGAAGTACTCGACCCGCAGGCCGAGCTCGTCGACCTCGGCCGACAGCTCGCCGCCGCGCTGCAGGGCCCCCACCACTGGCCGGAAGCCGCGCGGATGCGACCTAAGTCGGGCCACGAACTGGCTCTCGGCGCCGCCGGGCGCGAACTGGTTGACGAGCTGAAGGATGGGAACGAGCGTGTCCAAGGGATTCTTCTCCGCGGATCAGGCGACGGCGAGCGACGGCGGCGAGACGAGCTGCAGGCCCACGGGCGCGCGCGCCCGGACGACCTTCGGTGCCCAGTGGTCGATGCAGGCGGCGAAGGCGCAGAGGCCGTAGGTGAACCACGAGAGCGAGTACCCCGAGAACTGCTGGCAGATGAGGTAGCCGATCAGGGCCGCGAGCACGGCCCGCGCCTCGTTGCCCATGCTGCCGTTGCGCGCGCGCCACCCCGACCACAGCGCGCAGGCGAGGAAGCCCACGAGCGAGAAGAGGCCGATGAAGCCGAGGTCGCCGAGCACCTCGAGGAAGAGGTTGTGGGCGACGTGGCCCGCCACTTCCCAGGCGTGCATGCGGCCGCGGACGCTCTCGTCCAACGAGTAGCTGGCGATGGTTTCGTTGCGCTGCCAGAACGTGGACGGCGCGAAGGTCAGGACCCCGCAGGCGACCAGCGCCGTCGCGCCGAGGGCCGCGAGCTTGTGGCGCGAGAGCAGCGCCCAAACGACGATCGAGGCCGCGAGCCCGATCGAGCCGCCGCGCGAGTGGGTCGCAATCACCCCCGCGATGCAGGCCGCAACCCCGAAGACGCCGAGGGCCTTGCGCCATGCGCCCTGCCCGTGGAGTGCGAAGTAGAGGAGGATCGGGACCACGCCGACGAGGCCCATCGCGTCGTGATTCGGATCGGCCATGACGCCGAACCAGCGGCCACGGAAGCCCTCCACCAGCAACTGGCCGTTCAGGTAGTTCCAGAACGTCCCGCAGGCGGGAACGATGGCGGCACCAGCGTAGAGGAGCAGCGCGGTGCGGATGCGCGACGGCGTCGTCGCCGTGTTGATCAGCGCGATGAAGAAGAACAGGTGCTTCGCCAGCTCGGAGGCGCCCTCCACCGAACCCGCCCGGTCGAGCGACCACGAGGGCGAGAGGATGGCCTCGAGCACGTAGGCCCCCAGGATCGCCGTCCGCCAGCCGAACCAGAGCGGCTGGTTGGTGAGCAGGCGCCGGAGCACCAGCGCCGAGAGCCCCAAGAGCGAAAGAAGGAGCGCGACGTGCAGCGGGGCCAGATCAGGGAACCACTGGGCCGGCGAGAGATAGAGCTGCGCGGTGAAGAGCGCGACCGCCCCGAACGCGACCTTGCCGACGAGCGCGCCTTGCCGGACGGCCCGATCCAGCCGCGCCACCGGCGCCTCGGCGCCTCGCATCGATGCCGTCTCAGCCACGGCCCCCTCCCCTCACCCGACCGAGCGGAATCTATGCACCGGCCCACCGGGGGGAAGCGGGGGAGCGTGCGGCTGCGAAGCCTTCGCTCGAGCGTCGTCCACTCCTGCCCGAGAGCGGTGGCGCAGCGCCGAGCGTGCGCCCCTTAAAGCGCTGGGACGCCCGTCGAGCCGCCCTGCCGTGGGGCGCCCGGCGTCGCAGAGCGGCCGCACCGCCGCGCGCTTGCCCGATCGCTGGCCCGACGGGCGGCCTTGCCCACCTTCGCCCGTAGCACGGCAAATCGCGCGTCCACGGGCGCTCTGCGGCGATCCGCCCCCTGTAGGGCAACTGCGCACTGGCACGCCTGCTGTGCCGAACGCTCCCAGCGTGGCCCCGTGTGCATGACCAACACGCCGAAAGGCGCCTCCCGCCGCAAAGCGGGGAAGGAAGACGTAGCTCGGCCTCCACGTTCAGCCGCCGGGACGGGAAGTACCCGCCGTCCTGAAGAGCGACCAACCAGGAGGCACCTTGAAGAAGCTCCAGCTCAGCGTTCTCGTGTTCAACGCCCTCACCACCATGGGCGCGCTCGTCGCGACCGCCGCCCAGGCGCAGTCCGCGCCGACGATCTGGGTGGCCCCCGCGGCGCAAAAGGTCCAGCCGCAGACGCAGCCCGACGCCCACAGCGCCACCTCCGCGACGCTCGCGGCAGCGCAGAACGAGTTCGAGTCCTTCCACGTGGTGGTGACCGGACAGGCCCGCGGCGTCTCGATGGCGCTGGCCAAGCTCGACGACGGCAACGGTCACGTCATCTCCGGCCGCGACCTGGTCCTCTATCGCGAGGCCCTGATCAACGTGACGCAGCCCTCCGGCGGCGACGGCGCGATCGGCCAGTGGCCCGACGCGCTGGTGCCCGACGTCGACCCCATCGTCGGCGAGAAGCGCAACGCCTTCCCCTTCGACGTGGGGGCCGGCCAGAGCATCGCCGTGCTGGTGGACGTCCACGTGCCCCAGGGCGCGCCCGCGGGCACCTACCGCGGCACGCTGTCGGTGACCGGCGGCGCCTCGGCGCAGGTGCCGATCCAGCTGACGGTGTGGGACTTCGCGGTGCCATCGACCAGCTCGCTGCGCAGCGCCTGGGGCATGGCGTGGAACGGCCCCTGTATGGGCCATGGCGACGGCGCCTGCTCCAACGCGGCCGCCGAGGCGGCCCTGCGCGCGCGCTACGTGCAAGCGGCGCTGGACAACCGCATCTCCATCGACCTGCCCTCGACCGCCGTCCCGGTCGATCCGGCCGGCAACGCCGACTGGAGCACCTTCGACCACGACGCGGGCCCCTTCCTCGACGGCAGCGCCCCCACGCGCCTCGCCGGCGCCCGCCTGACCTCGGCGCGCATCACCGCGCGCGGGCCCACCACCGCGGCCGTCTCGGCCGCCTGGGGCAAGCACTTCCGCGACCGCGGCTGGCATGACGCCGTCTACGACTACACCTGCGACGAGCCGCCGATGACCTGCGCCTGGGCCGACATCAACGGCCGCATCGCGCAGGTGAAGGCGGGCGACCCGACCATCCCCACGGTGGTCACCACCACCATCCAGGACGCGCGGAAAAACGGCGTCACCGGCATCGACATCTACGTGCCGCTGGTGAACTTCATGGACGACAAGCCCAATGGCACGTTCCCGGGCTCGCAGCGCGCCAACTATGGGCCCACCGTGTGGTGGTACCAGAGCTGCATGAGCTTCGGCTGCGCCGGCATCGGCGGCGCGTACGCCGCGGGTACCAACGCGTACGAGTCGGGCTGGCCCACCATGGCCATCGACGCCGATGGCACGCGCAACCGGGCCATGGAGTGGCTGTCGTTCGCCTACGGCATGTCCGGCGAGCTCTACTACGAGACCACGCAGGCGTTCTTCAGCGGCGACCCGTGGCAGAACCAGTACAACTTCGGCGGCACCGGCGACGGCACCGTCTTCTATCCGGGGACGCCGGCGAAGATCGGCGGCCAGACGGAGATCCCGGTCGAGTCGCTGCGCTTGAAGATGGTGCGCGACGGCATGGAGGACTTCGAGCTTCTCCAGATGGCGAGCAAGCTCGGCCTGCACGACCAGGCGGTGCAGATCGCGCGCGGGGTCTATCCCCGCACCTACCAGGCCTCCTCCGCGCCCGCCGCGCTGGAGTCGGCGCGCGCCGAGCTGGCGGCGCTCATCCTGCAGGCCCAGGGCAAGAGCGCCCCGGCCACGCCGACCTCGTCGCCCGGGAGCGCGACGAATCCCGGGAGCACGACGAATCCCGGGAGCTCGGCGAATCCCGGGAGCTCGGCGGGCGTCCTTCCCGCAGCCGCGGGCGGCGGCGGCTGTTCAACGGGCAGCGCGGAGTTGGCCTGGCTGGCGCTGCCGCTGGTCGGTCTGCTGCTCTCGCGGCGCCGTAGGTCCGCGAGCTGTTAGAATCAGCTGTTCCCGGCCGGGCACCCGAGTTCGCGGGGACCGGCCGGGACTGGACGCCTTAGAAGGAGCGGGATGGCCATGGCCAACGTGGTGACGAGGACGGAGTTGCTCAAGCAGGCGCGCACGCAGGTGCCCGAGGTCGCTCCGCAGGAGCTGGCCAAACAGCTCCAGGGACCAGGTCCCAAACCTCTGGTGATCGACGTGCGGGAGAAGGACGAGGTGGACGCCGGTATCATCCCCGGCGCCCGCCACGTCCCGCGCGGTTTCCTCGACCTGCGCATCGAGGAGGCGGTCCCCGACCGGGACGCCGACCTGGTCCTGTACTGCGCCGGCGGCACGCGCTCGCTGCTCGGGGGCAAGCTGCTGCGCGACATGGGCTACACGCGGGTGCGCAGCATGGCGGGCGGGTATGGCGCCTGGAAGAGCGGCGGGCTGCCGGTGGACGTGCCGGTGAAACTGAGCGAGGCGCAGCGGGAGCGCTACAGCCGGCACCTGCTCATCCCCGAGGTGGGCGAGGTCGGGCAGGCGAAGCTGCTCTCCGCCAAGGTGCTGCTCATCGGAGCGGGCGCGCTCGGCTCGCCCTCGGCGCTCTACCTCGCCGCAGCCGGCGTGGGCCGCATGGGCCTGGTCGACGACGACGTGGTCGACGCCAGCAATCTGCAGCGGCAGATCATCCACAACACCAAGCGCGTCGGGATGCACAAGACCGAGTCGGCGAAGCAGGCCCTGACCGAGCTGAACCCCGACGTGAGGGTCGATGAGCACCGGGTAAGGCTCAGCCGCGACAACGCCCTCGACCTGTTCCGCCAGTACGACCTGGTGATCGACGGCACCGACAACTTCGGCACCCGCTACCTGGTCAACGATGCCTGCGTGCTCCTGGGCAAACCCAACGTGCACGGGAGCATCTTCCGCTTCGACGGTCAGGCGACCACCTTCGTCCCAGGCGGCGGGCGCCCCTGCTATCGCTGCCTGTTCCCCGAGCCGCCGCCGCCGGAGCTGGCGCCGTCGTGCCAGGAGGCGGGCGTGCTCGGCGCGCTTCCCGGCATCCTCGGCGTGGTGCAGGCCATCGAGGCGCTCAAGATCATCCTGGGCAAGGGAGAGCTCTTGGTAGGGCGGCTGCTCCTCTACGACGCGCTGGAACAGAAGTTCCGCGAGATGAAGTACGCCCGCGACCCCGGCTGCCCGAGCTGCGGCGACCACCCGATGCGCGAGCTGCTACCCGAGTACACCGAACAGTCCTGCTTGATCGCGCCGCGGCGCGCTGTCGGCTAGAGGTGGTTTCAACCGGCGCCGGGCCGCTCGCGAGGAGGCGGCCTGGCCTGGTCAGGCCTGCAGCGCGCGCGGCAGCTCCGCCCCGGCTTCGATCACCAGGACGCCTTCCTCGGCATACTCCTCGAGGTCGGCGGCGAGCCAGCGTTCGCCTGTGCGCAGCTTGTGGAAGCGCACCGAGCAGGCCTCGCCGTCGTAGGAGACGATGACGTTGTAGCGACCGGGGAAGTGGACGAGCTGTCGGGCGAAGCGCTCAGCGAGCAGGAGCCCGCCCATCAGCAGCACGAGCGGAACGCCGCGGGAGAGCCGCGGGTCGACCATGTCGTTCATCGACAGCTTGTTGGCGAGGCACTCGACGGCCGTCCAGTGCGGAAACTCCGACAGCGTGCGCAGCGGCTTCTGCGCCACCCGGCGCAGCAGAACGCAGTCGCCGGCCTGGACCAGCTCGAGGTCGCCGGGCACGCGCTCCGGCAACAGCGACTCGGCGTCGACCTTCCTGCTGAGGAGGTCGTCCAGATACAGGCGCATGCGGCGGTTGGTCCGCATGCCCCTGAGCCTAACCTTCGCGCGCGGGCGCCGGCACCGAAAACGAGGCGGGCGCCGGCGGCTTAGCCGTAGCTTTTCTCCTGCTTCTCCTGCTCTTCCTTGCAGCGGATGCACATGGTGGTGACCGGCCGCGCCTCCAGGCGCTTGATGCTGATCTCCTCCTCGCAGATCTCGCAGATCCCGTAGGTGCTATTTTCGATCCGCACCAGCGCGTCGTCGATCTTCTTCAGCAGGAACTTCTCGCGGTCGCGCAGCCGGAACACCATGCTCTGCGTGTACTCGGACGAGGCCAGGTCGATCTCGTCGGGCAGATCGTCGGTGTCGAACGTTGCTTCCTCGGAGAGCGTCTTGCGGGCGCTCTGCAGCAGATTGCGTTTGGACTCCTCGAGAAGCTTCTTGAAGCGTTTCATGTCCTTCTGGTTCAACCGAGACCCCCGCGCCGCCTGTTGTGATGCGCTTGCCATCTGGGCTGCTCCGGCTTCAGGTGCCAGGGCCAACGAAGCCCTGGTGAAAAAAGAGGCGGGAGTTTAGGGACCCGGTACAGTGCAGTCAAGCCGCGCGGAGACGCCTTCAAACCACCCATGGCGGACGCCCGATTCGACAAGGAGTTCCTGCGTAGCATCCTCTCCCTGGCCGGACGGCCGGAGGTGGATGCGCTGCTCTACGTGAGCGACGTCCCGATCGCCCCGCAGGACCTGCGCGGGCGGCGGGTGAAGAAGAAGATCGTCTACGCGGTCACCGAGGAGCGCCTGTCGGTGCAGCTGCGCAAGCGGGGCTACACCTGCGTGACGGTGCCCCCCTACGACTACTCGCGGGTGGAGAAGGTCAAGGTGGCCCTGGTCGCGGCCATGACCGCCAACGTGCTCCGCGACGGCGAGAACGTGCTCTGCCTCACCGGGCGCAGCGGCAGCCGCAACCCGGACACGCTGGTGCGGCTGCAGATCGGGCGCGGCTTCGAGGAGAAGATCGCCATCGACTCGGTCACGCTCGGCGCAGAGTTCAGCTCGCAGGTGGTGGAGGCGCTGGTCTCGCTCGCCTTGGCGATCGGCCACGAGGGGTTCGAGGGCCACCCCATCGGCACCATCTTCGTGCTCGGCGACTCGACCGGGGTGATGGAGAAGAGCAAGCAGCTCACCCTCAACCCCTTCCAGGGCATCAGCGAGGCCGAGCGCAACGTGCTCGACCCGAGCATCCGGGAGGCCGTGAAAAACTTCGCGGTGCTCGACGGCGCCTTCATCATCCGCGAGGACGGCGTGGTGCTGGCCGCGGGTCGCTACCTCCAAGTGGGCCCCGACGGCAACGAGGTCCCGCTCCAGCTGGGCCTGGGCGCGCGCCACGCCGCCGCCGCCGCCATCACCGTGGGGAGCAAGGCGGTGGCCATCACCGTCTCCCAATCCAGCGGCACGGTGCGCGTGTTCAAGGAGGGGACCGCAGTGCTCGAGCTCCAACAAGTCTCGCGCCGTAGCTGAAGCCCGCGGCGGCGGCCTCCGGCCGCTTTCTGCTATGTAGCCGACATGTCCCGAGCAGATCGGTTCCTGCGCGCCTGCCGCAACCAGCCCGTCGACCGGACGCCGATCTGGATCATGCGGCAGGCGGGCCGGTATCTGCCGGAGTACCGAGCCGTGCGCGAGAAGGTGAAGTTCCTCGATCTCTGCAGGACCCCGGACCTGGCCTGCGAGGTGACGCTGCAGCCGGTGCGCATCCTCGGCGTGGACGCGGCCATCCTCTTCTCGGACATCCTGCTCCTCTGCGAGGCGATGGGCGTGCCGCTGTTGCTCGAGGACGCGGGGCCGCAGTTCCCCGAGCCCCTGCGCACGCGCGACGACGTGCGGCGGCTGCGGGTGCCCGACCCGGAGGCCGAGCTGCCCTTCGTGCTGGAGGCGGTGCGGCGCATCCGCAAGGAGCTGCGCGGCGAGGTCCCGCTGATCGGGTTCTCCGGCGCGCCCTGGACGCTGGCCGCGTACATGATCGAGGGAAAGACCTCGCGCAGCTTCGAGCGGGCCAAGGCGGCGCTGCTCGGCGACGACGCGCTCGCCGAGGAGCTGCTGGGCAAGATCGCGGACGCGGTCGCGCTCTACCTCAACGCGCAGCTCGCGGCCGGGGCACAGGCCCTGCAGATCTTCGATAGCTGGGCGGGAGCCCTTTCGGCGAGCGACTATGCGCGGCTCGGGGCCCCGTACCTCACGCGCATCATCGCCGGGCTCCGGCGCGACCCGCAGGCGCCGCAGCCAGTGATCGTCTTCGGGGTGGAGACGGGCGAGCTCTTGCCGCTGCTCGCGCAGACGGGCGCCGACGTGGTCGGCGTCGACTGGCGAGTGCCTCTCCAGGAGGCGCGAAGGCGGGTGGGATCCCGGGTGGCGCTGCAGGGCAACCTCGACCCCGCGAGCCTTTTCCTCCCGCGCGAGAAGCTTGCTGCGCGGGCCCGCACCGTGCTCGACGACGCGCGCGCCGCCGGCGGCGGCCACGTCTTCAACCTCGGCCACGGCATCTTGCCTGGGACGCCGGTGGAGAGCGCCAGGCTGCTGGTCGAGATGGTGCACGGCGAGGGTCCTGGCGCACCCTGATCCGCCGAGCGGCCCGGCTTGGGTCTTGGTTTCCCGCACGGAGGAGGTCCGCGCCGCCTTGGCACCCCGCCTTGGAAACCCCATGTTCGCGCTGCGACACGGCTCGCAGAAAGGACCTGGAGATGACGCATCGGGAAATGATCGCGCAGCGGTGGATGCCGGCCGCCGGACCGAGGGCGATGCGCTGGTGGTGGGCGGCGGCAGCGGCGCTCTCGCTCTTGCCCGCGGCCTCGCCGGCGCGGGACCGGATGGCCGAGGCGAGCAGGTCCGTGGCCCAAGCGGGCGAGCTGAAAGGCTCCGCTTACACCCTCTGGAAGCTGCACCAGGCGAACCAGACGGAGATCAAGATGGGCGGTCTGGCGAAGAGCAACGCCCGGTCGCCGGCGGTGAAGAAGTACGGCGAGCTGATGGTCACCGACCATACGGCGGCAGACGCGAAGGTGACCGCCTGGGCGAAGAAACTGAACGTCGAGCTGGACCAGCCGGCGCCCGCGAGCGACAAGGCGGAGATGGACGAGGGCATGTCGAAGATGGACGCCCTCGTCTCGACGCAAGGGGCGGACTTCGACGCGAAGTTCATCAAGACGATGGTCGAGGACCATAAGAAGGTGATCGCCCTTGTGACCTCGGCGCGCGCGGGGCCGGCGCAGAAGGACATCCGCCCGCTGCTCGACGAGCTGCTTCCCACGCTCCGGCACCACCTCCAGCTGGCGCTGCAGCTGCAGAGCGGCGGCGGCATGGCGAACAGGGCGCAGGGCCGGACCAAGAGCCCGTAGCGCCCGCCGGCTGCACCGTGACGCTTCCCCGGCGCCGCGCTGCGGATAGGATGCGCGCGTGCGGCGCGCGGAAACGGCAGTGGTGGTCGGCGGCGGGGCGGCAGGGCTCGCCGCCGCGCTGGTCTTGCGCGACGCGGGCGTCGAGACGACGCTGCTCGAGGCCTCGGAAAAGCCCGGCGGCAAGCTCGGCACCCTGCGCGAGGCGGGCTTCCTCCTCGAGACCTCTGCCATCGGCCTGCTCGACCGCGAGGGAGAGCTGCAGCCCCTGTGCAGGAGGCTGGGCTTGGAGCTGCTGCCCGCCCGCGAGGGTGCAAAGGAGCGGTGGGTGCTGCGCGACGGCCGCGTCCACGCGCTGCCGGGCTCGCTGCCGGCGCTGATCGGCACGCGCCTCCTCAGCCTGGGAGAGAAGCTCGCGCTCGCCGGCGAGCCGTTCCGCAGGCCGCGCCGCGCAAGGGAGGCGGCGGGCGCAGCGTCTTCGGCGGACGCGTCCGCTGGCGCGGATGAGAGCGTCGAGGCGTTCTTCGCGCGAAGGCTGGGCCCCGGCGGCCCTTTCCTCGCCTCAGCGCTGCAGACCGGTATCTACGCGGGCGACCCGGCGCAGCTCGAGGTGGGTGCGGCGTTTCCTTCGCTCGCCCGCCTGGAGCGCGCCCACGGCAGCCTCCTGCGCGGGGCGGCGCGGGAGGCGCGCGCGCGCAGACAGGCGCGGCTCGCGATGGGCCTGCCCGCGCGGGCGCGCCTCTCGTCGTTTCGCGGCGGAATGCAGGAGCTGACCTCCGCGCTCGCGCGCGAGCTGGGGCCTTCGGTGCGAACGCGGGCTCCGGCGGTCTGGTTGCGTCGCGCTGGGCAGCGGTTCCGCATCGGGCTCGTGCGCGAAGGCGAGCCCGCCGAGATCGACGCCGACGCGGTGGTCGTCGCCCTGCCCGCCCCCCAGGCGGCGGCGCTGGTGCAGCCGCTCGACGCCGCGCTCGCCGCCCGGCTGGGCGAGCTGCGCGCGGCCCCGATCGCGCTGGTCCACATCGGCGTCGAGGAGGCCCTGCTGCCGCGGCCGGCGCGCGGATTCGGCCTGCTCGCGCCCGGCCGGCCGGTGGTCGGCACGCTCTACCCGGGGGCGCTCTGGGAGGGCCGCGCGCCCCCGGGGGCGGCGCTGCTCAGCTCGCTGGTCGGGGGCGCGCTGCACCCGCGGGCGGCGGCGCTGCCCGATGCGGAGCTCGTCGCGCTGGTGCGCGCGCACCTGGAGGCGGTGCTGGGGCTGCCCGCCGCGGCTCCCGTTCTCCTCACCCGCGTGGTGCGCTGGCCGCAGGCGATCCCGCAGTACACGCTCGGCCACGCCGCGCGGGTGGCGACGATCGACCGGCTGGCGGCCCTCCACCCGGGCCTCGCCCTCGCAGGCGCCTCGCTGCACGGCGTTTCGGTGATCGACTGCCTGCGCGACGGCGCCCGCGCGGCCCAGGTGGCGGCAGGACTGAACGGGGGAGCAGTCCACAGTTGAACTCCGGCACACTTTTCGTGCTAGGGTCTGCGTTCCGGCGCCTGCTCCGGCTGCTCCTCGGGGGGCCCAAAGACATCCACGACCCGCACCTCTTCCAGCACATCTCGCTGGCCGCGTTCCTCGCCTGGGTGGGGCTCGGCGCCGACGGCCTCTCCTCGTCCTCGTACGGACCGCAGGAGGCGTTCAAGAACCTCGGTGGGCACACCTACCTGGCGGTGTTCCTCGCGCTGGCCACCGCGGTGACGGTGCTCATCATCGCCGCCTCCTACAGCCGGGTGATCGAGCACTTCCCCTTCGGCGGCGGCGGCTACGTCGTCGCGACCCGGCTGTTGGGGCCGCGCTGGGGACTGACCAGCGGCTGCGCCCTGCTCGTCGACTACGTCCTCACCATCGCCACCTCCATCGCTGGCGGCGGCGACGCGCTCTTCTCCGTGCTCCCCAACGGCGAGGCCTGGGCCACCACCACGATCTTCGGGCTGCCGCTCAAGCTGCACGTCGAGCTGCTCGCGGTGATCACACTGGTGATCCTCAACCTGCGCGGCGTCAAGGAGTCGGTGAAGATCCTGATGCCCGTCTTCGTGACCTTCCTGGTCACGCACGCGCTGATCATCTCCGCCGGGATCTTCCTCCACCTCGGCCGCGCGAACGAGGTGGTGCGCGAGGTCTCGGTCGGGCTCAAAAACGACGTCTCCACCCTCGGCATGGGGGCCCTGGCGCTGATCTTCCTGCGCGCCTACTCGCTCGGCGGCGGCACGTATACCGGCATCGAGGCGGTCTCCAACGGCCTGCAGATCATGCGCGAGCCGCGCGTCGCCACCGGCAAGCGCACGATGGTCTACATGGCGGTGAGCCTCTCCCTCACCGCCGGCGGAATCATCCTCTGCTACCTCCTCAACGACATTCATTACGTCGACGACAACCACACCATGAACTCGCTGCTCGCCGCCCGGCTGGCGGGCAACATCCGCTTTGCGGGCCTGCCGGTGGGCGCGGGGTTCGTCTTCATCACCCTCCTGTCGGAGGCGCTGCTCCTGTTCGTCGCCGCCCAGGCGGGCTTCATCGACGGCCCCCGCGTGATGGCGAACATGGCGCACGACTCCTGGCTGCCGCACCGCTTCGGCGCGCTCTCCGACCGGCTCACCATGCAGAACGGCGTGCTCCTGATGGGCGTCGCCGGCCTGCTCGTCCTGCTCTACACCGGCGGCGCGGTGGCGGCCCTGGTGGTGATGTACTCGATCAACGTCTTCCTCACCTTCTCGCTCACCCAGGTCTCGATGATGCGCTACTGGCTCAAGCCAGAGACGCGCGCAAAGTACCCCGACTGGCTGCGCCACATCTGGATCCACATCGTCGGCGGGGCCTTCTGCGTCACCATCCTGGTCATCACCGTGCTGGAGAAGTTCCGCGAAGGTGGCTGGCTCACGGTGGTGGCGACCAGCCTTCTCATCGGGCTCTGCCTGTTGATCAAGCGTCACTATCGGGGCGTCTCCGCCCGGCTCTCGCGGCTCGACGCTATCCTCGACGCGCTTCCGACCAATGCGCCTTCACGGGAGCTGAGGCTCGAGCCCAATAAGCCCACCGCGGTGCTGCTGGTGGGCGGTTACTCGGGGCTCGGCATCCACTCCCTGCTCACCGTGCTGAGGCTGTTTCCCCGCTACTTTCACAACGTCCTCTTCATGAGCGCGGGCGTGGTCGACAGCGCCACCTTCCAGGGCATCGAGGAGGTGGACCGCGTCCGCACCGACGCGGAGGAAGCCCTGCAGAAGTATGTGGATCTGGCACGGCGAATGGGCGTGCCCGCGGACTACCGCGTCAGCATCGGCACCGAGGCGGTGCAGGAGTGCGAGCGCCTCGCCACCGAGGTGGCGAAGGCCTATCCGCGCTCGATCTTCTTCGCCGGCAAGCTCATCTTCGAGAAGGAAGGCTGGTTCGATCGCTTCCTGCACAACGAGACGGCGTACGCCATCCAGCGGCGGCTCCAGTTTGCCGGGCTCGCGATGGTGATCCTGCCGGTCCGCGTGCTCGAGTAGCGGGCGGTTGCCCGAGCGAGAAGTCGGAACGCGCGTGCTACCGTCGCGCGCGATGCCGATCGGCCCGGCCCAGCTCCCGCTCGCCCCGCTCCTCGCCGCAGCCTTCGCGGCAGCGGTCTCGTGCAGCGCGCGGCACGATGGAACAGCCTGCGCGGGGGCGGCCTGCCCCGGCGGGCCCCCCGGCGCGGGGCCGCCGCCCTCCGGCACCGTGGGCCCCTCGGGCGGCACGGTCGAGCGCCTCTGGTTCGCCACCACCGGCGACACCCGCCCCGCGCAATGCGACGCCACCGACGGCTATCCGCGCGCCGTGATGGCCCGAATCGCCGCCTCGATGAATGCCCTCGGCGTGCAGTTCGCGCTCGACCTGGGCGACCACATGTTCGTCTGCAACCAGTCCTTCGCGGAGGCGGAGCAGCAGATGGGCTATTACATGGCGGCCATCGCCCAGGGTCCCGCCACCTGGTTCATGACCATGGGCAACCACGAGTGCGGGAACCCCCGCCCTTTCGCGCAGGGCTGCTTCGATCCCGCCTCCGATGCGAACTTCCGCGCCTACCTGGCGGCGCTGGGGCGGCCTCTGCCGTACTACGCGGTGGACGTGGGCACGGGGCTGGGGCTCGCGCGCCTGGTCGTCGTCGCCGACGACGCGTACGACAGCGCGCAGGCGGAGTGGCTCGAGCGGACGCTCGCCGACGCGGACGCGCGCGCCCGCTACACCCTGGTCGCCCGGCACCACCCGATGACCGGCGCGCGGAGCGGCCACGCCGAGATCGTCGCGGCCATCGAGCGTCACAAGTACACGCTGCTGCTCGCGGCGCACGCGCACACGTACGCGCACGGCACGGACCACGGCGGCCGGGCCGCCATCGTCGGGCTGGGCGGCGCGCCGGCGAACTTTCCCCCGGGTTTCGCCACCGTGTTGCAGAACGGCGACAGCTCGCTCACCTTCACCCTGCGCGACGCGCTGGGCAATCCGGTGGGCGCCCCTTGGTCGGTACAGCCGCAGTGAGTCGGCTTCAGCCGCGGGCGCGGCGCAGCGAGCCCCGTTCGACGATGAGGCGGAAGCCCACCTTGCCGCCGAAGACTTCCCCGAACAAGTCGGCCTTCTGCTGCGCCGACCAGACCTCGAGCTCAGCGCCCTCGGTCGCATACACGTCGATGCGCAGCGCCTTGCCGGTTCGCAGGACTTGAAGTTTCTGCACATGGCGCCGGTGGCCGCGATCGAGCCCATCGGCCACGCGCAGAAGGCCCGCCAGCCGCCGCACCACGATGCGCTCCTCGGGCAACAGGAGCTGGAAGGCCTCGTGCCGGTCCTTGGGCGGCGAGCGCCGGTGGTAGCGGGCGATGGTGGCGATGAGCTCGCGTTCGCGGTCGGTGAACCCGGGCAGGTCGGCGTGGTAGATGAGATAGTACGAGTGCTTGTGGTGCCGGTTGTAGCTGACGAAAGCGCCCACGTCGTGCAGCAGCGCCGCCGCCTGCAGCAGGGCCCGCTCCTCGGCCCCCAGCCCGTGCAGGTCGCGGAGCTGATCGAAGAGCGAGAGCGAAAGCTGCGCCACTTGCTCCGCGTGCTCCTCGCGGTAGCCGCAGCGCCTGCCGAAAGCGCGCAGCCCGTCGAGCACCACGGCTTCTTGATGCAAGCCGGCCTTGGGCGGCTTGACCACGCGGCGCACCAGGTCGGCCATCAGGCCGTCGCGCAGGCCGCGGGTGGTGTTCTCCATCTCGTCGACGCGCAGCGCGCGCATCACGCCCTCGAGGATGGCGGCGCCTGCGTAGATGATGTCGACCCGGTGCTCCTCGACGCCGAGCTTGCGCCGCTGCTTGGCGGTGGTCCCCCGCAGCCGGTCGAGCACCTGCGCCACCTCGGCGTGGGTGATCCGCCCGGCGCGCGAGGTCGCCCCGCCCACGCCGAGCTTGCGCGCGAGCTGCAGCACCGCGCTGGTGGTGCCGGCGCTGCCGATCAGCCGGTGGTAGCGGCCGACCAGGAGCGGGTCGACGCCGCCCATCGCGTCGTCGATCGCCTCGTCGAGCAGGCGGGCCTCGCTGGAGGTCAGCGGGTCGTTCTTGACGAAGAACTCGGACAACCGCACCGAGCCCAAAGGCAGGCTGAAGGCGGCTTGGGGCTCGTCGCCGCTGGCGGCGATGATCTCGGTCGAGCCGCCGCCGATGTCGAGCAATAGATTTCTTTCCTGTGGTGAGGTGCCGAAGAGCACGCCCAGGCAGACCAGGCGCGCCTCCTCGGCGCCGCTGATCACCTCGACGTGGATTCCGGACTGCGCACGCACGGCGCGCACGAGCTGCTGGCGGTTGGACGCCTCGCGGACGGCGCTGGTGGCGACCGCGCGCACGTGCGCGGCGCCGGCGCGCTCGGCGATCTTGGCGAAGCGCGCCAGCGCCACCGCGGTGCGGCCGATCGAATCGGACGACAGCCGGCCGGTGCGGAACACCTGCTCGCCGAGCCGCACCGCCGCCCGGTCCTCGGAGATCACGCTGACGCCGCCGTCGGGCGAGGCATGGGCGACTTGAAGGCGCACCGAGTTGGACCCGAGGTCCACCACGGCCAGCACCTTCCCCGGCGAAACGGCGCGGCCGCGACGCGGGTTGCCGTTCACCGCGCGCACGGCCGTCCGCCCGCGCGTCTTGGAGCTCCCCGCTGGCTTCATCGGCGGTCCTCGCCGGACAGGACGGAAGACGCGCCGGCAGCGACTGGATCGAGGCGGAAGTCGAGGATCGACGGGATCGATTCCAGCACCTCCACCGGCCTTTGCGAGTGGTCGGTGTCGAGGTGGACGACGACCGCCCCTGGAAACGCCCGCTTGTACGCGTTCACGTGCGTGGGCTCGTTGTCGAACGCGCAGGCGACACCGCTCATCGCGGCGAGGCGCGCGTGGCACTCGTCCTTCCAGGCGTCGTCGTCTGCGGCCCGCACCGGTTTGAGCCACAAATCGACGCTGCCCAAGCTGCCCGAGCTGGCCGAGCTGGCCGCGCCGCCCGAGGCGGCCTCCCCGGGCATCGGGAAACCGGCCCGGCGGAACACGGCCAGCGTGCCGTCGCGCATGTCTTCGGGGCGGCCGGTCAGGTAGAGGAGATGGCCGCCGCGCGCGAGCACCGCACGCAGGAAGGCGGCAGCGCCCGGCAGCGGCTCGTCGTCGGCGCAGAAGGCGCTGGTGAAGAAGCGCTCCTGCCAGAAGGAGCGCAGGGGCGGCAGCAGGAGATCCAGCTCCGCCTCGGGCACGCCGCACAGCAAGGCGGTGTCGCGCAGCTCCCACGAAACCACGTACTCCTCGCCGCAGGCTGCGAGGCGCGCATCGCCGTGCGCGGCCCCGAACTCGCGCACGATGCGCGCCTGCCGCGGCTTGTTGGAGAGCAGCGTCGAATCGAGGTCGAAGGCCGCGGTGGGGCGATCGGGCCCGACGGCGGCCAGCGCGGCCCGCAGGATCTGTCCCTGCTGCGCCGCGATCGCGCGGCGCCCGAACGGGACGGCGGGCGGGCGGGCGGGCGCTATGCCGGTCGCTGAGGCGAGCTTTGCCATATGCGAATGAGTCCAAGCACTAGCAGAGGATACGCCGGGTCAGGAAGAGGGAACCGCGGTTCTGCTTCGGGGCATGCCCGGCGTCGCGGGCGCGACGCGGAATGGTCACACCAGAAGCGCGAGCGGCGCGGCGTTCGAGGCAGCGGGACGTCCGCGCGGCCTCACGGCCGGCTGGCCCGCGGCTCGCAAGGCGGCTCGGGGGACTTGACAATGGAACCGGCATCACCTTGGGCGGTGGCACGCCCGACGCCGGGCCTCCGGACGCAGGCCCGCCCGACGCAGGCCCACCCGACGCAGGCCCACCCGATGCGGGGCAGCCCGACGCAGGCCCACCACCCGACGGCGGCCCGACGGCGTGCAAGACCCCTCCTTGTTACGACAGCTCGGGCGCGGTGACCTTCGGTACGGCCGGGCCCTGGCCGCTCGCGAACGAGCAGTTCACCAGCGCGCAGGGCATCCAGGAAACGCCGGTGGTCGGCGTCACCACCGACGAGGCGCAGAACCTGTGGGTCGCCACCCACGAGGCCATCTATCTCCTCAAGCCGGGCCAGAAGAGCTTCCGGCGCTTCTCGGGCGGGGACGGCCTGCACACCGCGAGCAACCCGGTCCGCTACTGCGACGACGGCTGGGCGCCGGGCCGCGAGTGTCCCATCTTCGGGCAGGCGGACCCGCCCGGGATCATCTCGCTGGTGGGCGGCGGCCCCAACGAAGTCTTCGTCGGCTACCAGAGCTACGACAACTGGACCCTGGTCAACTCCAAGGGCGAATACGTAGAGGGCACCTGGGAGGATCCGCAGCGCCACGACGGCAAGGTGGATCGCGTTCGGCTAGCCACCGACGGCACGCTGATCGTCGACCGCTTCGATTTCGTCTCCTACAACACGGTGATGTTCTGGCACGACCGCTCGGCGCTGCGGATGATCTTCGATCACTTCGTGCACCCGCACGAGCTGTACGTGGGCACCGAGCACGGCATCGACCGCGTGCAGCCCGACAACTACTCGATGCCGCCACAGAACGCGAGCGGCCAGTACGCCACCTGGTTCCTGCCCGCCACCTTCCCCTGGCTGGGCGATCACCTGCACCCGCGCGTCTGCTACCACCAGTGGTGCTCAGGCAGCGAGAGCCGCGACGGCCAGCGTATGGGCGACTGGCTTGGCCTCGCCCTCGATGCCAAGGGCGACCTGTGGGTGGGCGGCCGCTGGGCTGCCGGCAAGATCCTCTGGGTTCCGAAGAACGTGGATACCTATCCTGACGGAACTTGGTGGGTCCAGAATCCACCTGGAGCCCCGCTCGACGCACCGCAGCCTCAGGGGTGGCCGCAGCGCGGCGGCAAGTCCTACGGCGTCACCTTCGGCGATCCGTGGTGCGGCAGCGCCGGCCTCACCTCGGTGTACGATCCGAACTACACCGACCCGGCCACCGGCTCGCACCTCAAACCGACGAGCTGTACGCCGTACACCGGCATCCCGCCCGTCTTCCAGCCGCCCCAGGAGGGCGACGTGGTCGCGATCAGCGCGGTGACCGTGGCGCCCGACGGCCGCGTCTGGTGGGCGGGGGCGCCGTTCAACGGCGGCGATCCGTCCTATGGGCTCGCCGTCAACGTGCCGCCTAGCCAGCGGTTCGACTACCTGAGCCCGGCCTCGTTCGGCATGAACGACAACGTGCGCGACATGGTGGCGCTGCCGGACGGCCGGCTGGCGCTGGGCGGCGACAACACCGGCCTGTGGCTGCTGACGCCCTCGACCCTGGCGGTCGCGCGGGTCACGGCCGGGCAGGGCATTCCCGGCAACCGCGTGCTGCGGCTGGAGCTGGACACCATGGTCAATCCCCCCGCGCTGCACGTCGCCACCGACCAGGGCGGGGCGACGCTGCGCAAGCTCCCTTGACCGGCGGCGAACGCAGGAATCTCGCCCGGGTGGCCTGCGCGGCGGCGGCGCTGCTCCTCGCCGCCGCCTGCCAGACGGGCGAGAAGAACCCGTTCGCGGCTCCCTGTCCGTCGACCGCTTCGATCTGGTGGCGGGCGTGAGCGCGCAGTTCTGGCACGACCGCACCATCCAGCGGCTGCTCTACGACCACGTGCAGCACCCGCACGAGCTGTACGTCGGCACCAACCACGGCGTGACCCGCCTGCAGCCGGACCGGTATCGCCCGCCCCGGCCCGGTGAGTGGACCGGCTCAGCTCCGGGGACATCGCCTGGGGCGTCGCGGCCTGGGACGGCCGGACCTTCCGCGCCGTCGACGGCCTTTCGCGCTCCACGTGGCGACCGCGGGCGGCGCGGCGGTGTTGCGCACCCTGCCCTGATCAGGAGCGGGGGAGGTGCACCTCGAAGGTGGTCCCCCCCGCGGCGGTCGAGGTGACCGTCACCCGCCCGTGGTGGGCGGAGACGAGTTGCTCGACGATGTAGAGGCCGAGCCCGATGCTGCGGCCCTCGCGGTTGACCCCCGAGCTGCCCCGCAGGAAGGGCCGGAAGAGCTGCCCCAGCGCTTCCTCCGGAATCGGCGGGCCGCCGTTGTGGACGCGCAGGGACACCTCGCCCTCGCGGCCCTCGGCGACGACGATCACCTCGGCACCTTCCGGGCTGTAGCTGAGCGCGTTGCCGAGCAGGTTGCTGATGACCTGAAGGATCCGGTCCCCGTCCCAGACCCCGGCCGTGTCGCCGCGGACCTCGAGCGAGAGGGCGCAGCCGGGATGCGCCGCCTTCATCTCCTCGATGCAGGTGCGTGTCAGCCCCGCGAGGTCCGCGGGAGCGGGAAAGAGCGCGAGCCCGCTGCCGAGCCGCACCTGGGTGAAGTCGAGCAGGTCGCGGATCAAGCGCGAGGCGCGGTCGAGGCTATGGACGATGCGGCCTGCGACCCTGGCGTGGACCGGGGACAGATCGGCCCCCCGGTGCAGCATCTGCGCGCCCAGCATCGCGGCCTGAAGCGGGTTTCGCAGATCGTGGCTGACCATGCCGATCAGCTGCTGCTCGAATTCGGCCTGCTTGCGCAGGTGCTCCTCGGCGCGCTTGCGCGCGGTGATGTCGTGGATGGTCCCGATGAAGCGCACCGGCTTGCCGGCGGCGTCGAAGTAGCACTTGCCCTGCGCGGCGGCCCAGCGCAGCACCTTGTCGCGGATGCCGATGACCCGGTAATCGAGCGCGAAGTCGCCGCCGCTGTCGGGCTCCAGCGCGCGGCCCGCGACCTGCTCCCAGGTGGGCTTGTCGTCGGGGTGGATGCCGCGGAAGAACGTGTCGAGATCGACGGGCGCGTCCGGCGGCAGCCCGAAGATGGCCTTGCAGCGCGCGTCCCAGCGCAGAACGCTCTGCGCCGGGTACCAGTCCCAGATGCCCAACTCCGAGGAGCCGAGCGCCATGCGGAGCAGGTCGCTGCTTTCGCGTAGCTCGGCCTCGAGTTGGCGGAACGCGCCCGCCGAGGACGTTTCAGAGATATTGAAGTCTACCGCCACGGGCCGGAAGATGGCGCCTGTCGGATGGAATCCGCAAGGCCGGGACCGCGGTAGCTGCGGGGAACTGGATTTCGGGCGCCCGGACAGGCGACACTATCGCAAAATGGCGCAGACCGGCCGCAAGATCCTCGTCGTCGACGACGATCCTTGGATCGCGAAAATGCTCGAGTTCGTGGCCACCGACGCGGGCCACACCGCAGTGGTGTGCAAGGATGGCGTCGATGCGCTGGAGAAGTTCGCGGAGATGATGCCGGACCTGGTGCTGCTCGACGTGGTGCTGCCGCGTCTCGACGGGCTCAAGGTGTGCGAGAGCATCAAGAAGACGCCGATCGGACGGCTCACGCCGGTGCTGGTCTTCAGCGGCATCTATCGCGACTCCACCGAGGCGATGAAGTTCGGCGCCGACTTCAGACCTCCCTGCTCGCCGAGCCGCTGCCGCGCTGCCTGGGGCGGCTGCACCGCCACGGCCTCACCGGGGTGCTGACGCTGCGCGCGCGGGCGGGCATCAAGTACCTGTTCGTCGAGCGCGGCAACGTGGTGCAGGTGCGCTCTGCTTCCACCGCGACGGGCGTGACTACCGCCCTGCTCGCCCGCGGGCGCGTTTCGGCGCAGCAGCTCGAGCAACTCGAGAAGACAGCGCGCGCGAGCCAGGGCAAGAAGCTGCTCTCGCAGCTGTTGGTCGAAGCGGGGCTGGTCAAACAGGACGAGCTGCGCAAGCTCATCCTCGGCCAGATGCTGTGGGAGATCTTCGAGGTGTTCCGCTGGCGCGAGGGCCTGCACGCCTTCAACGAGAGCCCGCCGTTGCCCACCTCGACGGGCCAGTTCAAGCTGGACTTGCTGACGCCCAACCTGGTCCACTGGGGCGTACGGCGCATGGACCCCAAGCCGCCGGATCTCGATCCGCTGGCCGGCTCGCGCATGGCCTTCCTGCAGCGCGCGGACGGTGCGGACGCCATCCTGCGGCCGCTGCAGCTCACCGAGCGGGAGCGGTCGGTGCTGGCGCTGATCGATCGCCGGCAGGGCAACAAGAGCCTGCAGGAGATCCTCAGCATCGCCGACCTAGCCGGCTACGACGCGACGCCGACCCTGTACACGCTGCTCTGCCTCGGCGCGCTGGAGACGGCGGCGCCCGCGGCCTTCGCCGGCCCGACCGACGGGTCGCACGCGGGCGAGGCGCGCGCGCTGCCGGCGCCCTTCGCGCACGCGCTGATGGAGCTGTGGCGCGGGCGCGAGACCGGCGTGCTCCGCTGCGTCAGCGCGCTCGACAACCGCTGCGTCTACGTCGGCAACGGCCGCCCGATCTTCGCCCGCAGCGAGCGCAACTCGGACCGGCTCGACCAGATGCTGGTGCGCGCGGGAACCATCACGCCGGAGCAGGCGCAAAAATCGCTCGAGCTGCAGCAGCGCACGCCCAACCGGCGCATCGGGCAGATCCTGGTGGAGATGGGGGCCCTGCGGCTGGAGGAGCTGCACGCTGCGGTGAAGCAGCAGGTGCAGAACCTCGTGCTCTCGCTCTTCACCTGGGTGGAGGGCAGCTACCAGTTCGAGCCGGGGCAGCTGCCCACGCAGGAGGCGATCACCCTCGACTGGGACACGCCGGGCGCGGTGCTGCAGGGGCTGCGGGGGCTGCCGCTCAACTACATCCGGCCGCTCGCGCCGTCGCGCGACGCTGTCATCGAGCGGACGGACGATCGCGGGCTGCTGCGCGAGCTGCAGCTCAACTCGGCCGAGCAGAAGCTGCTCGCGCTGCTGGTCGGGCGCCATCCGATGGAGCAGCTCCTGCAGCTCGACTTCATCGCCAACGAGGTGCTGATCCGCGGGGTGGTCACCTTCGCCGCGCTGGGCCTTTTGGTGGTGAAACGCGAGCCCGGCGCGGGGCACGCGCCCGCGCAGCCGATCCACATCGAGCACGAGGCTGGGGATGGCCCGGGAGTGGCGTTCGATCCCAACGCCTCGCCGGGCCCGAACGCGGTCTCGGCGCGGGCGGCGCTGCTCGACGGCCAGCGCTTCGCCGATCCAGTGCCCGCTGACGAAGCACCGCGCACCACCGAGCCGGGCGAGCCCTGGACCGCCCCCCAGCCGTCCGACGCCCAGCGCGGACCGCGCTTCGCCGGCCCGGCGCTGGCGGCCTTCGACGCGGAGCTTTCCGGTTTGGTCGGGGCGGGGGCGGCCGGCTGGGACGGCACGTCGATGGAAGGACCACCCGCGAGCCCCATGCAGGCGCCGGCCGATTCGGTCCAGCGGGAGCACTACGATGCGCTGCTGGCGGAGAAGCAGGAGCTGCAGCAGCGGCTGTGGACGCTGCTCGAGGAGCGCCGCGACGGCGCGATGGTGCCGCGCGAGCTCTTCGATTCGATGCAGCAGGAGAAGCGCCAGCTGCAGGAAAAGATGATGCTGATGCTCGACGAGCTGCTCCGCCTGCGCCAGCAGCCCGCGCAGGGCGGGACGCAGCCGCGCGAAGAGGACCGCAGCAACGTGCGCCCCTTCCGGGGCACGCGCAAAGGGGATTCGTAGCGTTGAGCGCACGGCGCGTAGCCGCGACGCTGGCCTGGGCGATGGCCACGGCGGTCGCCGTCGCGGGACCGGCAAGCGCGTCCGGTCTCGAGCGCGTGCGCCGGCAGGGCGAGCTGCGCTGGGCGGGCGATCTGCAGGGCGGTGAGCCGTACGTGTTCCGCGACCCGCGCGATCCGTCGCGGCTGATCGGGTTCGAGCTGGAGCTCGCGCGCGCGCTGGCGGCGCGGCTGGGAGTCCGCGAGCGCTTCGTGCAGAACGACTGGCACAACCTCTTGCCCTCGCTCGAACGCGGCGACTTCGATGTGGCGCTGAACGGCCTCGAGGACTCGCCCGGGCTGCGCAGACGCGCGCTCGCGACGGAACCCTACCTGCGGTTCACCGAGCAGCTCGCGGTGCGCAAGGGGTCACAGCTCCGCTCGCTCGCCGCCCTGCGCGGGCACCGCGTGGGCACGCTCGCCTCCTCGCTGGCGCACCAGATCCTCCGCGCCCAACCGGGCATCGAGGTGGTGCTCTACGAGGGCGTCGACGAGCCCTACCGAGATTTGGAGATCGGCCGCCTCGACGGCGTGCTGCTCGATTCGGTGATCTCCGAGCGCTACGGAACGCGCCACCCGGGGTTGGAGATCGCCGACGCCGCGGTCGCCTCGGGCAGCTACGTCATCGGCGTGCGCCGCGGCGAGGAGGACTTGCTCCATGCGCTCGATCAGGCCCTGGCGCAGGTGCGGGCGAGCGGCGAGCTGGCTGCGATCCTGCGCCGCTGGCAGCTCGCCGACGCGCCGCCCGGCCCCGCGGCAGCGACGGCGGCGGCCGCGCCGCTCGCGCCGGCGCGCTTCGACCGGGGCCAACTCGCGCTCTTCCTGCAGGGCGGCGCGGTCACGCTGCTGGTCTCGGTCCTCGCCATGGCGCTGGCGGCGCCGCTCGGCCTCGCGCTGGCGCTTTTGCGCTTGCACGGCGGGCGGGGGTTTCGCTTCGTCGCGCACGCCTACGTCGAGCTGTTCCGCGGCACTCCGCTGCTCCTGCAGCTCTACCTGCTCTATTACGGCCTGGCGCCTCTGATCCATCTCGACGCGCTGGCCGCGGCGGTGCTCGGGCTGGGCCTCAACTACGGCGCCTACGAGGCGGAGGTGCAGCGCGCGGCCCTCGGGTCCGTCCCCGAAAGCCAGACGGAAGCCGCCGCCGCGCTGGGCCTCTCGCGCGCGCAGGCGCTGCGCCTTGTCCTGGTGCCGCAGGCCCTGCGCACCGCGCTGCCGGCGATGACGAACGATCTGATCGCCTTGCTCAAGGACAGCTCGCTCGTCTCCGTGATCACAGTGGTGGAGCTGACCAAGCAGATGACCATCACCGCAGTGGACGTCCGCTCCTGGGCCCTGCCCGGCCTCGCCTGCGCCGCGCTCTACTTCGCGATGAGCTACCCGCTCGCGCGGCTGGCGGCGCGGCTGGAGCGCAGGCTCGGCGAGCACCCGGAGGCAGCGGCGGGGCCCGCGGCGGCCTCGCGGGAAACGAGCGCCGGCTCGTCGGCCCCGGCCGCAGCCGCCGACCCGCTGGTCGCGGCAGCAGACTCAACGGACGGGGCAGCCGGCATCGCGGCGGCAACTGCGCGGAGGAACGAAACCGTCATCCGCGTGCGCGGGCTCGCCAAGAGCCATGGGACGCGCACGGTGCTGAGGGGGATCGACGCCGAGGTGCGGCGCGGCCAGACCATCGCGCTGGTCGGGCCGTCCGGCGGCGGCAAGAGCACATTGCTGCGCTGCCTCAACGGGCTGGAGTCGTTCGACGCTGGCTCGATCGAGGTGGCCGGCCTTTCGCTCGTGCCGGGAAAGCGGGAGGATGCGCGCCTGCTGCTCGCGCTGCGGTCGCGGGTCGGGATGGTGTTCCAGGGCTTCCATCTCTTTCCCCACCTCACCGCGCTGGAGAACGTCTGCCTCGCGCCGCTCCACGTCCGCGGCGAGCCGCGCGACAGGGCGCTGGAGCGCGGGCGTGCGCTGCTCGCGCGGGTGGGCCTCGCCGATCGGGCGGGCGCCCGGCCCGGCCAGCTCTCCGGCGGGCAGCAGCAGCGGGTGGCCATCGCGCGCGCTCTCGCCACCCGTCCCGAGGTGGTGCTGCTCGACGAGCCGACCAGCGCGCTCGACCCGCAGATGCGCGCCGAGGTGCTCGCGGTGCTGCGCGACCTCGCGCGCGAGGGCCACACCATGCTCGTGGTCACCCACGAGATGGGCTTCGCGCGCGCGGCCGCCTCCCGCGTCTGGGTGTTCGACGAGGGGCGGCTGGTCGAGGAGGGCCCGCCGTCCGAGGTCTGCGACCGGCCGCGTTCGGAGCGCGCGCGTTCTCTCTTCGGCGCGCCCCGCTAAGCTCGACGAGCCTCCCTCCGCTGACGGCCGGACTCCCGGCCGGGCCGCCTCCGGCGGCGGGGTCAACTCAACTGAGCGGTGGGATTAGCTATAGCTAGCCTTGGCCGCGATGCTCAGCGCGCGCAGCGGCTTTTCCTGGACGGGCCGCAGCCCGGGCAATTAACTTCGCTGGATGCCGCCGCTTGTCTTCCTTCCGGGCGCGATGGGCCGCTCCTCGTTCTGGCGCCCCGTCGCCGATCGACTCAGAGACCTCGGCCCAGCTCACGTCCTTGGCTGGCCCGGCTTCGGCGACGTTCCAGCCGACCCGAACATCGACTCTCTCGCCGCGCTGTATCGGTGGCTGCTCGAGCGCCTTCCGAATGAGCCGAGCCACGTCATCGCTCAGTCGATGGGCGGGATCCTCGCTGCCCGGCTCGCGCTGGATCACCCCGCCCGCCTCGCCCGCCTCGTGCTCGTCGCTACCTCGGGCGGTCTCGACCTGGCGCAGTTCGGCGCCGCCGACTGGCGCCCCGAATATCTCCTCTCCCTCCCGGGAGCGCCCGATTGGTTCGTCCACGACCGAACCGATCTCAGCGGCCGGTTGGACGCGGTCAAGGCGCGAACGCTGCTCCTTTGGAGCGACGCGGATCCGGTGAGCCCGCTCTCCGTCGGGCGCGCGCTCGCCGCCCGCATTCCGGACGCACGCCTCGTCACCATCGCCGGCGGAGCTCACGGCTTCGCGAACGAGAGGCCAGACGAAGTCGCGGCGGCAATTCGGGCACATCTCTCGGCGTAGCCAGTCTCTCAGTTGGACCTCTTCAGCTCTTCACGCAGCTTGTCGAACAGCTCGGCGCAGCCCACCTCGCGCTGCTTGGGCTGGTCTTTGCCGTCGAAGAACTGCCCCTGCTCGGTGTAGACGAGGCGGGTGCCGAGACTGCGCAGGTGGTTCTGCTTGCTCTTCGGCGACCACGTCGCCCAGGCGATCGAGGCGGCGCGCCCACAGGGCCCGGCGTTCGGAGATCCACTGCTCGGCGAGCTCGAGGGCCCCTGGCTCGATGCGGCAGGTGCGCACCCGGCCGGTCTTCTCGGTGCGGATCACGCCGCTCTCCTCCAAGACTTGAAGATGCTGAGGGGCCGCCGCCGATTCAGCGCGGCGCGGAGCGCTCGCGGGCGCTGGCGTTCCGGTCGAAGCGGATGCGCCAGACCTTCCAGAATGCCTCCAGCACGATCTTGCGATCCATCTTGCTGGTGCCCTGCACGCGGTCGGCGAAGATGATCGGCACCTCCACCACCCGGAAGCCGCGGCGGATGGCGCGGTAGGTCAGCTCGATCTGGAAGGCGTAGCCGGTCGACTGCACCGCGGCCAGGTCGAGCGCCTCCAGCACCTCGCGCCGGAAGCACTTGAAGCCGCCGGTCAAGTCGCGCACGCCGAGCCCGAGGATGGTACGCGCGTACAGACTGCCGCCGCGGCTGAGGATGCGACGGCCGAGACCCCAGTTGACGGTGCCTCCGCCTTCGACATAGCGGCTGCCCAGCACCAGGTCGGCGTCGCGCGAGGCCGCGAGCAGCGCCGGCAACCGATCGGGCGAGTGGGAGAAGTCGGCGTCCATCTCCAGGATGCGCCCGTAGCCCGCGTCCAGCGCAACGCGGAAGCCGTGCAGATAGGCGCGGCCCAGCCCCTCCTTGCGCGTCCGGTGGAGGACGCGCACGCGCGTGTCGTTTTGCGACAGCTCATCGGCCAGCGCCCCGGTGCCGTCGGGCGAGTTGTCGTCGACCACCAGCACGTCCAGCTCGGGCGCGGCGCTGAGGATGGCCGGCACGATGGCGGCGATGTTCTCGCGCTCGTTGTAGGTGGGCAGGACGACGACCGCGCGCGCGGCGTTGGTGGCCGGTGAATTCACCGGGGGCCTTCTAACACGGCCAGGAGCTCCTCCGCAGCCTTGCGCGCCGCCGAGGTCGAGCCCGGAGGCGTCAGTTCGGCCCGCAGCGCGCGCAGCCCGGCGAGCTGCGCCTCGCGGGCCCCACCCCCTTCGAGCAGGGCCTCGACCTCCTCGGCGATCCTCTCGCTGGTGCACTCGCGCTGCAGCAGCTCGGGCACCAGCGCGCGGCCGGCGAGCAGGTTGGGCAGCGCGGCGAAGCGCACCCGCACCAGCAGCCGCGCGATGAGCCACGAGAGCCAGGAGAGCCGGTACACCACCACCGCCGGCACCTGCGCCAGCGCAGCCTCCAGCGCGGCGGTGCCCGAGGCCACCGCGGCGACGTCGGCGCAGGCGAGCACCTCTGGCGCGCGACCGGCGACGAACGCGACGTAGAAGCGGCCCCCAGAGCCGCCGGATCTCCTGCCGGCGCGAGCCCGGCAACAGCGCCAGCACCGGCCGGTCAGGGTCCAAGCCGAGCGCGCGGCGCCCCTCGCGGACCGATTCCGGCGCGCCGCCGCTAGCCGCCTCGCCCCGGCCGGGGTTCCCGCCGGCCGACACCGCGGGCAGCGCGGCCGCTTCCCTTCCGCGAAGCTCGTCGGCGAGAGGGTTGCCGACGTAGACCGCGCGCACGCCATGGCGGGCGTAGAACGCGGTCTCGAAGGGCAGGATGACCAGCATCCGCAACACGTCGCGCGCGATCTGTCGCACGCGATACGTCCGCCACGCCCAGACGCTGGGGCCGATGAAGTAGACCACCGGCACGCCGCGCGCGCGCAGCTTGCGCGCGAGGCGCAGGTTGAAGTCGGGGCTGTCGATGAGCAACGCCGCGCGCGGCCGCCGCTCCTCGGCGGCGCGGCGCAGCGCCGCGAGGGCGCGGAGGATGCGGGGAATGGCCGGGAGGACCTCCAGAATGCCCATCACCGACAGATCTTCCGCGCGCACCAGGGCCTCGCAGCCCTCCGCGCGCAGGCGCGGGCCCGCCGCGCCGAACGCGCGCACCGAAGGGCGCAGCGCGCGCAGCTCGTGCAGGACGGCGGCGCCGTGCAGGTCGGCCGAGGCCTCGACCGCGACGATCAGCAGGCCTGCGTCCCCGCCGCCTTCGAGCGTCATGCCTGCGCGGTGGGACCGCGCGGCGTGGGGAGGGTCGCCCCGCCTGCCTCGTCCCAGCTCAGCCGCATGTCGTGGGGCCGGAGCGCGATGCGGACCTTCTCCAACAGGCGCACGGCCGGCTCAGGGAGCGGGTCGACCGAGGCGATGACGATATGCACGTTTTTCGCCTGGGCCTGCGGATAGAGCCGGTGCATCTGCCCGTCGAGCGCGAAGGACGCATACGCGTTCAATTTCTCCTCGAGCAAATGCACCGCCTGCGGCAGCGCCCACTCGCCCGCCTCCACCTCGACGACCAGCCGCCACTCGCGGTCGCCCTTCTCTTTCGCCACCACATCCACCACCGCGGGCTGCGCGAGCATCGTCTTCTCCGGCGGCCCCGGGCCGCGCGTCTTCCCTTCTACACCCCTTCGACCGCGATGCCCGCCGCGTCGGCGGCGGAAGCCAGATCGTCCCGGTCGATCACCACCGTCCGGCCGGCCTCGACGGCGAGCGCCGAGCAACCGGCCGCCCGCAGCGCGGCCACCGTTCCCGGGCCCACCGCCGGCAGATCGAACCGCAGATCCTGCGTCGGCTTCCGTACCTTCACCACCACCGGTCCGTGGCCTCCGCCGCGCGCGAGCTGCCCGCCCCGCGCGATGCAGGCGTCGGTGCCCTCCAGCGCCTCCACCGCGAGCACCACGCCGCGTTTGACCACCACGATCTGGCCGATGTCCAGATCGCCGAGCACGCGCGCCGCCCGCAGCCCCACCTCGACGTCTCTGCGCTGCTCGGCGGAGAGCGCCCGCTTTCCCAGCGGTCCGCGCGGCGCGAGAAGCTCCGGCAAGAGCGGCATCGGCGAGACCACCTTGAGCCCCTCCGCCTCCAGCGCCTGGGCGATCGCGCGCAGCGCCGCGTCGTCGCCGAACGAGCGCATCCCAGCCAGCACCTTGAGCCCCAGCCAGTCGGGGCGCACGTCGAAGAGCCGCAGCTTGCGGATCCCGCCGCAGAAGACCGCCTCCGCGCACCCGCCCGCGCGCAGCGCCTCGACCATGCGCCCGAGCTGCCCCAGCTTGATCCAGGTGCAAGAGCTGGCCGCGCGCTCGAGGCGCGGATCGGTCTCGCCTTCGTGCGCGACCGCCACCACCTCGCGGCCAGCGCGCGCCGCCGCTTCGGCGAAGAGGAGCGGAAACCTTCCCGATCCGGCGATCAGCCCCACCGGAGTCATGGGAAGCCGGCGCTCACCGGGCGATTCCCCGCTCGCTGCCCTCGAGGAAGGCGACCAGGTGATCGATCTCGGGGTGGCCGCCGTGCTCCGCCTTCACGTGGGCGACCGCTTCGCGCAGGCCCATCTTGCTGCGGTAGAGGATCTTGTAGGCGCTCTTCACCCGCGCCATCTGCTCGGCGTTGAACAGGGCGCGCGTGAGCCCCACCGTGTTCAGCCCGGCTACCTCGGCGCGGTCGCCCTGGACGGTCACGTAGGGAGGCACGTCCTGCGTCACCATCGAGCCGCCGGAGATGAACGCCAGCCGCCCGACGCGGGTGAACTGGTGCACGGCGGAAAGGCCGCCGAAGATCACCCGGTCCTCGACGATGCAGTGCCCGGCGATGGCGGAGCTGTTGGCGAGGATGCAGCCGTCGCCGAGCTGCACGTCGTGGGCGACGTGGCTGTTCGCCATCAGCAGGCAGCGGTTGCCCACGCGGGTGACGCCGCCCTCCTGGGCGGTGCCGAGGTGGACGGTCGCGAACTCGCGGATCTGATTGCCGTCGCCGATCACCAGACGGGTCGGCTCGCCCGCATACTTGAGGTCCTGCGGGATCGCGCCGACCGAGGCGAACTGGAAGACGACGTTGCCCTGCCCGAGCTGCGTGTCGCCCTCGATGACGGCGTGCGGACCCACCCGCGTGCGGGCGCCGATCTTCACCTTGGGCCCGATCACTGCGTAGGGGCCGACCTCGACGGTGGAGTCCAACTCGGCCCCGCGCTCGACGATCGCGGTGGGGTGGATGCGGCTCATTTCTTGTCCGCGATGGTGGCGAGGATCTCCGCCTCGGCAGCGATCTCGCCGTCCACTTTGGCCTCGCCGGCGAGCTTCCAGATCGGGCCCTTGCGCTTCAGCACCTTGACGTGCAGCTGGAGCGTGTCGCCGGGCGTGACCACGCGGCGGAACCGGACTGCGTCAAAGCCGAGCAGGTAGATGATCTTCTTCGAGGCATCGAACGGCTTCATACCCTCGGCGAGCAGCGCCCCGGCCTGCGCCAGGGCCTCCAGCTGGAGCACTCCGGGCATCACCGGCTCCCCGGGAAAGTGGCCCTGGAAAAACGGCTCGTTGATGGACACGCACTTGACCGCATGGATGCTTTCGCCCTGCACGACTTCCACCACGCGATCGACGAGCAGGAACGGGTAGCGGTGGGGCAGCGCGGCGAGGATCTGCTTGATGTCGTGCACGACTTCCTCCGGAGGCGCGGACCCTACCCCACGCCCGCCGGCCCGGCAACGTGCGCCGTCGCCCGTCAGGAGAGGGTGAAATGCAGCTCGCCGAGCTTGTCGATGGTGGTGACGATCCGGTCGCCCGCCTTGAGCCAAACTTGTTGGTCGGGCGGCTTGCCGAAGATCACGCCTTCCGGCGTGCCGGTGAAAATGATGTCGCCCGGCTTGAGCGTCATGTGCTGCGAGATGTAGCTGACGATTTGCGCGACGCTGAAGATCATGTCGCTGGTGTTGGACGACTGGCGCGTCTCGCCGTTCACCTTGCACGCCAGCTTGAGGTTCTGCGGGTCGCCCACCAGGTCGGCGCAGACCAGGTACGGCCCCAGCGGCGCGAAGTCGTCGCTGGTCTTGCCCAGCATGAACTGGCTGGTCTTCGTCTGCAGGTCGCGCGCGGAGAAGTCGTTGCCGGTGGCGTAGCCGAACACGTACTGCAGCGCGTCGGCCTCGCTCACCTCCCGCGCCTCCTTGCCGATCACCACCACCAGCTCGACTTCGTAGTCGAACTTCTTCGCCACCTTCACCGGAAGTCGGACGGTGCTGCCATGGCCGCAGAGCGCGTTGTTGTACTTGTTGAACAGCACCGGCGAGGTGGGGATGGGCGTGTGCGTCTCCATCGCGTGGCGGCGGTAGTTGAAGCCGAGCATGAGGATCTTCTCGGGGCAGGAGACCGCCGGACCCAGCTGCAGCTTCTCCTCGCCGACGAGGGCGCCCTTGAGCTTGCCGGCCGCCGCCGCCTCGAGCGCCGCGCGCAGGCCGTCCAGATCGCGGCCGCGGATCGCGTCGTCGGTGGTCTGCGGCACGCGCTTCTTCAGCGCCTGCCCCGCCGCCTTGACGTCGAGGATGCCGGCCGCGGTCTTGACCCCCAGGCAGAGCGCGCCCCCGCGCCGGAAGTTGAGCAGGGTGAGTCCCGAGAGAGGAGCGCCCCCGCTGCGCGGCGTCTTCGCCTCCCCCGGCTGCCCGGCCAGGCAGCGGCGGCCCGCGGCCAGCGCCGCGACCCCCAACGCTCCGGCGCCCACGAGAACGCTCCTCCTCGACGTCTTCGCCCGCGAAGCCATGCGCAACCCCCTGGTCCGGTTGCCTGGGTGCCTACCTCAGCGCTGCGGTCCCTGCAACCGGGCCTCCAACTCGGCGAGGCGCTTTTCCAGCGCGCGGATCTGCCGGAGCAGGTCGGGCACTCGCGGCAGCGCGGAAACCATGCGCAGCCATGCCCGGTGGGGCATCGCTGGGTAGCCGGTCCAGGTCTCGCCATCCGGCACGTCGTGCGCGACGCCCGCCTGCGCGCCCAGCCGCGCCCCGTCGCCGATGCGCAGGTGCCCGACGATGCCCACCTGCCCGGCCACCACCACGCCCTGCCCCAGCGTGGTCGAGCCGGAGATGCCGGCCTGCGCGACGATCAGCGAGAGCGGGCCCACCTGCACGTTGTGGCCGACCTGCACCAGGTTGTCGATCTTGCTGCCGCGGCCGATCACCGTCTCGCCCAGCGTGGCGCGGTCGACGCAGCTGCAGGCGCCGAGCTCGACGTCGTCCTCGATGCGCGCGATGCCCGCCTGCGGCACCTTCCGATGCAGCGGGCCGGGGCTCTTCTCGTCTCCCTCGAGATCGAAGGCGAAGCCGAATCCGTCCGAGCCGACCACCGCGCCGGGCTGCAGCACCACCCGGTCGCCGACCAGGCAGCGCTCGCGCACGATCGCGCCCGCGTGCAGCGTGCAGCCCGCGCCGATGCGTGCTTCCTCGAGCACCAGCGCGCCGGGGTGGAGCACGGTGCCCTCGCCAATGCGCGCGCCGCGGCCCACCACCGCGCCGGGTCCGATCGAGGCGGAGGGCGCCACCTGCGCCTGCGGATGCACGTGCGCGCCGGGCTGGATGCCGGGTACGACGGGCGGCTCGGGATGGAACAGCGCGCTCGCCTTGGCGAAGGCGACATAGGGCTGCGCGGCGACCATCGGCACCACACCCGAGGGCACCAGCGCCGCGTCCTCCTCGGAGACCAGGACCGCCACCGCGCGGGTCGCGAGCAGCTCCTTCTTGTAACGGGCGTTGGTGTAGAACGTCAGCTGCCCGGGGCCAGCGTCCTCGATCGCGCCGACGCCCGTCACCTCGCGCTCGAAGCCCGCGTTTGCCCGCGCACCGATCCGCGCGGCCAGCTCCCCGAGCGGCAGCTTCAGCGCCACGCGCTACTTCTTGACCGCGGGCGCCTGCGCGGCAGGCTTGGGCGCGGCCTTCCCCGACGGCGGCGCCTTGCCGGCGCCGAACTTGTCGTTGTAGCGGCGCACGACCTCGTTGGTCAGGTCGCTCGCCGCAGGCGCGTAGAGCAGCACCGCCTTGTCGAGCACGTAGGAGAAGCCCTCCCGCTCGGAAACCTCGCTGACGATCTGGATCATCCGCTTGCTGATGCTCCCCATCGCCTCCTGCTCCTTGCCGGACAGCTCCTCCTGCATCAGCGCCGCGGTCTGCTGCGCGTCGGTGAAGGCCCGCTGCAGCTCCTCCTGCTTCTTGCGCTTGGCTTCGTCGGAGAGGACCGGGGCCTGCTTGTCGTAGTCGGCCTTCATCTTCTCGAGGTCCTGCCGCTTCTTGTCCAGCTCCGCCCGCCGGGTGTCGAGCTCCCCCTTGAGCCTGGCGCGGGCGGCCTTGCCTTCCTCGACCTCCTGCACTGCGCGCTGCACGTCCACGTAACCGATCTTGACTGCAGCCTCGGCGCGGGCGTGCGTGGCGAGGAGGACTGCGGGGAGGAAGAGGCCGATGAGCAGGCGACGCATCGTGGTTTTCTCTCTCGGGAAGGGAAGCAAAAAAAGCGGGCCAACGTAATTGCGCCCGCTCGGCAGAGTCAAGCGCCTTGTCGATTTTTCAATGCGAGCGACGGGCTTTCGGGGCTTGCTAGAAGAAGTTGCCGATGGTGAATTCGAAGACGTAGGGATCGTCGGTGGCCCGCCGCGTGAGCGGGAAGCCCGTCTCGAAGCGCAGCGGCCCCAGGGGCGAGAACCAGCGCACCCCGAAGCCGGCCGAGTGGAACAAGCCGAGCGGGAGCGTGCCGCCGCGCTGGCTGGACTGGAAGAAGTTCTCCTTCTCGGAGAAGGCGTTGCCGGCGTCGTAGAAGACCACGCCGCGCACACCGGCTCCCTCGAAGATGGGGAACTCGATCTCCCAGTTGGTGACCAGCTCCTTGTTGCCGCCCACCTGGAAGTCGAAAAGGCCCGCGTCCGGCGCCAGCGAGCTGGCGATGCGCAGCGTGGGCGAGATGCTGCGCAGCAGGTAGCCGCGGATCGAGTTGATGCCGCCCTCGAAGAACTTCTCGCTGATCGCCACCGGGTGGTTGATGGGATCGGTGGCGCGGATGTAGCCCAGCGAGAGGTTGGCCTTGAACACGAAGCCGTAGCCCAGCGGCCAGTAGCGGCGCTCGATCAGCCGGTAGCGCTGGAACAGGTTCTGGCTGCCGAAGATCGAGGAGGCGAACTCCGCCGACGCCGATTCCAGGTGACCGTTGCTGGGAAAGAGGCGGTTGTCGCGCTTGTCGTAGTTGAAAGAGAGGCGAATGCTCGAGGTCCGCCCCGAGGAGAACTGGTTGCTGAGCAGGCGCGCGCCGTCGCCGTTGGCGATCACCGACACGCTCTCCAGCGTGTAGGTGAGGAAGAAACGGAAGTCCTCCAGGAAATTTCCCAGGCCCAGCTCGCGACCGATGTCGCCGAACTCGTAGCCGCCCGTGATGGAGCCGCCGGTCGCTTGGCGCTCGAATCCGCTGTAGAGCAGCTGGCTGCGGTAGAGATCCACCGATCCCGTCCAGCGGGTGTCGAGCACGTACGGGTCGAGGTAGCTGAGCTGGAAGAGCTGCCGGATGCTGGAGATCTGCAGCGAGAGGCTGGCGGTGTGGCCGTAGCCGAACAGGTTGTTCTGCGAGAGCTGCGCGGTGCCGAAGAACGACTCGCCGCCGGTGAAGCCGAAGCCGACCTGGAAAGTGCCGGTCAGCTTTTCCTTGATGGCGACGTCGAGGATCATCTTGTCGTCGCCCGAGCCACGCCGCTGGTTGATCTCCACCGTCTCGAAGAAGCCGAGCGCTGTCACCCGCGCCTTGGAGACGCGCACGGCGGTGGAGCTGTAGAGGTCGCCTTCGTTGATCTTCAGCTCACGGCGGATGACCCGGTCGCGGGTCTTGTTGTTGCCGGAGATCTCGACCTTCTCGATGGTGACCGGCTGGCCGGGCTCCACCTCGAATTCCAAGTTGACGATGCGCTTGTCCGCCTCGACCGACGTGAGCGGCGAGACGTTGGCATAGGCGTAGCCCTTGTCCTTGTAGACGTCGGAGAGCACCGTCATGTCGCGCTGGAGCTGGCTGCGCGAAAAGCGGTCGCCGGGCCGGATCGAGACCAGCTTGAGCAGCTGTTCCTGGTTTTCGCCGAGCAGCTTGCCGGAGATCTTGAGCTCGCCGACGTCGTACGGCTCGCCCTCGTCCACCGTCAGGGTGATGTAGATGAAGCGCCGGTCGGGCGACAGCTCGATGGTCGGCTTGCCGAGCTTCACGTAGAGGTAGCCGCGGTCGTAGTACATGCCCTGCAGCACGAACTCGTCGCGCTGGAAGGCGTCCTCGCGGTAGGTGCCGGACGAGGTGAGGAAGGAGAAGAAGTTCCCTTCCTGGGTGACCATCTGCGACTTCAACTCGGCGGTGCTGATGGCCCGGTTGCCGACGAATCGGATCTCCTTCACCGTCACCTTGGCGTGCTCGTTGACCACGAAGACGACGTTGACCTCGTTGTTGGGCAGCGGGTCGATGCGCGGGGTGACCTCGGCGAGGAAGTAGCCCTTCTCGACATACTTCTCCTGGATCTTTTTCGCCGTCTTGCGCACGCCTTCCTGGTCGAGGATCTGGAACTGCTTGATCTCGATGGTGTCCTTGAGGTCCTCGCGCGACAGCTCCTCGTTGCCGGAGATCTTCACGTCGTGGATGGCCGGCTTTTCCGTGACCATCACGGTCAGCGCATAGCCGGTGAAGGGCGGCGGCTGGGGCGAGACGTCGAGCTTCACGTCGCTGAAATAGCCCATCTTCCAGACCGAGAGCAGCGTCTGGCGCAGCTTCATTTTATCGAAGGTGTCGCCGACCCTGAGCGTGAGCGCGGCGCGGATGGCGTCGGTCTCCACCCGGCGGTTGCCCTGGACGTTGATGCGCGTGATTTTGCCGGTGTCGGGCACCGGCTCCGCTGCTTGCGCCGCGGTCTCGCCCGCCGGAACCTCGGGTGCGCTCTGCTGCTGGCCCTGCGCAGGAAATGCCAGCGACGCGAGGAGACCCAGGGTCGCGGCGAGAGCGGGAAGGCGCATGCGAGGCGCGGACCCTAGTACAACTTGCGAGGAGCGACAACGGCAATTGCCGATTCAGGTCCGCCTCCGGCGCGACAAAATGCCCATCGCCGACCCTCGCGCAGCAGCGTGGCGGGAGGAGGGCGGCACCGCCCGGCGCCGCCGAGCTGCACGCAGCCGGCGGCTGCGCCTCAGAGCCGCAGCGCCAGCCGCGCGCCGATCAGCCCGCTCGAGCCGCTGAGCGCGCCCAGCTCGATGCCGATGTCGAGGCTGCGCGTGACCACGCCGAGACCGGCGGCGGCGTGGCCGCGGATGGCGTCGCCGGAGAAGAAGATCCAGGGGCCGCCGATTCCCTCGAGGTAGACGCGGCCCAGGTAGAGCCGCAGGCCGGCGTCGATCGGCATCGCCCCCACCGTCGGAGCGGCGGTGAGCAGGGCCCCAGCCCGGCCCGTCAGCGCGATGACCAGGTCGGAGGGGCGGTGTGCGGAGACGAGCAGCGGCAGATCGCCCTGCAGGTTGATCTGGAAAGCCGACCGATCGTTGAAGATGTAATCGGCGCCGAATCCCAGGCGCGCCTCCGCGGCGGCCGCCGTCGTGGCCAGGGACAACACCAATCCCGCGAGAAGGGCCGTGCGCTTCAGCATGAGCTGCCTCGTCATCGATTCCTCCGGTTGCGTTTTCTTCAGATGGCCTGCGCAGCGGCGAGGGCCCGGTCCTTGCGGCTCATCCACAGGCCCACGAATACTACCGCAGCCGCGCAGCTCGCCCAGGCCGACAGCCAGCCGCGGTGGATGAGGAATCCCGCCAGCGCGGGAGCGACGATCTGCGCGATGGAGAGCAGCGACTGGGTGAGCCCGAGCACCGTCCCCTGCTCGCGGCGCGAAACTTGTTGGGTGATCAGGCTGGTGAGCGCGGGCCGCAGCACGCCGTTGCCGAAAGCCGCCACGGTGGCCGCGGCGAGCAGCATCGGCACCCCCAAGGTCATGGCGAGGAGCACATAGCCGGCGGTGGCGGCGAGAAAGCCTGCGCGCACCAGCGCCGGCTCTCCGAACCGCTTGACCAGCCGGCCGATCAGCCCGCCCTGCAGGAGGATGCCGAGGAAGCCGGTATACGCGAACACGTAACCCACCTGCCTGGGTCCGAACGGCTCGCCGTGCCAGGTCAGGCGGCGCTCGGCGAAGAGCGCGAAGCCCGCCATGAACGAGGCGAAGGCGAAGGTGAAGGCAAAGAATTGTAGGAGCAGCGAGCCGAGGGCCGGACGGCGGAAGTACTGCGCGTACTGGCTCCAGGCGAGGATCGACAGCCGCTCGCCGCCCGGCGCCACCGGCCCCTGCTCAGCGCCGGATGGACCAGACGCCGCGGGCTCGCCCTCGGGACGCGGCGGATGGCGCGGCAACAGCGTCGCGGTGCAGACGATGCTGGTGAGGGAAAGCGCGGCGGCAGCGTAGATGGGCCAATGGTAGCCGTACTGCGAGAGGAAGCCCGAGAACGCCGGGCCGATCAAGAAGCCGATCCCAAAGGCGATGCCGATCACCGCGAAGGACCGAGCCCGGTCCTTCGGCGCGGTCACGTCGGCGATGTACGCCTGCGCGAGAGACAGGTTGCCGGCGGTGAGGCCGTCGATCACCCGCGCGACGAACAGCACCCACAGCGCCCACGCGTTAGCCAGCAGCAGGAAGCCGGCGAAGGTGCCCACCTGGGAGACGAGCAACAACGGCTTTCGGCCGGTGCGGTCGCTCATCCGCCCGAGCAGCGGGCCGGCGACGAGCTGGCAGACCGCGTAGGTGGACACGAGCAGCGTCGCCTCCTGCGCGGTGGCGCCGAAGCGCTCTGCGTAGAACGGCAACAAAGGCAGGATGATGGTGAGCCCGAGAACGTCGACGAGAACGATGAGGAAGATGGGCAGCAGCGGAGAGCGCTTCACGGCGGCAGGCCGTAGCGCAAGGACCGCGCCCGCGCAAGGACCGTTCCCGCGCAAACACCGCCTCGCGAAGGGAACAGTTGACGCGCGGGCAGAATTGAGGATTGAGAGCCGTGCCCCTCTTTCCACCCTTTGACCGCCGACCAGCCGATTTGAACCTTCGCCTGCTCAGCTACAACGTCCGCTACTTCGGCCACTCGCTGCGCGGCATCGCGTCCACGCGCGCGGGCAAGCGGGGCATCGCCGACTGTATCGCGCGGCTGGCCGAGGCACCGCACGTCATCTGCCTGCAGGAGGTGGAGACCATCTCCTTGCGCTCGCGGCTGGTCTACCGCCGTGCGCACGAGGCTGAGACCCAGCTCGAGTCGTTCATGGGCGAGTTGGAGCGCGCGTTCGACGACGCGGACCGCCCCTTCACCTACGAGGCGTACTATTTCCGCGCCCATGTAAACCACCTGCGCGGACTGCCCCTCTCCAGCATGGGGCTCGCGGTGCTGGTCGACGAGACCAAGGTCGCGGTGAACGCGCACAACGCCGAGGCGCCGGAAAAGATCACCCACCACCACGTGCGCCCCTTCCGCGACCGCAAGCAGGCCCGGATCTGCGCCCACCTCTCGCTGCGGCTCCGCGACGGGAGGCCGCTGCACGTCTTCAACACCCATCTCTCGCTGCCCACGCCTTTTACCCGCGCCTTCTGGAGCGGCAAGGACAAGATGGGCTACGGCATCAACCAGCTCCACGAGGCGCGCACGCTGGCGTCGTTCGTGCGGCGTCTTGCGGGCGACGAGCCGTTCATCGTGGCGGGCGACTTCAACTCGCCGCCCACCTCGCCGGTGTATCGCTTCCTGCGCCAGGAGGCGGGCTTCGCCTCGGCGCAGGCGGCGCTGGGGCAGATCGACGAGAGTGCGCCGCGCGGCTTCCCCACCGCGGGCTTCCTGCGGCTGCGCATGCATCTCGACCATATCTTCGCCGGCGGCGGCGTGCGGTTCGTCGACCTGGAGGGCACCGCGCCCTACGGCGACACCGGCAGCCCCTTCTGCGGCAAGTCCGACCACATGCCGCTCATCGCGCGGCTCGCGCTTCCGGGTTAGACAGGACCGTCGGGTGAACGGCCCGGGCACCGCGGAGGACGGACCTGGCATGGCGAGAGGCCACTCGGAGCGAACGATCGTGCTGCTCGTCGCGGCCGTGCAGTTCGTCAACATCCTCGACTTCGTGATGGTGATGCCGATGGGCCCGCAGTTCGCGGCCGCGCTCGGCATCCCGATCTCGCAGCTTGGCTCCATCGGCGGAAGCTATACCGCGGCGGCGGCGCTCTCGGGCCTCGCCTGCTCGGCGTTCATCGACCGGTTCGACCGCCGCAAGGCCCTGGCGGTGGCGATGCTGGGGCTGGTCTGCGGCACCGCGTTGGCCGGCTTCGCCCGCGGGATGGGCTCCTTGATGCTGGCGCGCGTGGTCGCCGGCATCTTCGGCGGGCCGGCCACCTCGCTCTCCTTCTCCATCATCGCCGACGTGGTGCCGCCCGAGCGCCGCGGCAAGGCCACCGGCGTGGTGATGGGCTCCTTCTCGGTAGCGCAGGTGCTGGGCGTCTACAGCGGGCTCCTGCTCGCCGAGAACTTCGGCTGGCGCGCCCCCTTCTTCGCCGTGGCCGGCTTGGGCGCGCTGGTGGCGGCCGGGGCCATCTTCCTGTTGCCGGCGCTCACCGGCCACCTGACAGCCGTGCGTGCGGGGAAGGCGGGCCTCGTCGATCTGATCAAGAAGCCGCTGGTGCTCGCCTCGTGGGCGACCACCTCGGTGGTGATGATCGCGGGGTTCGTGCTCATCCCCAACATCGCGGGCTACCTTCAGGTCAACCTCGGCTTTCCCTTCGCGCGGCTCAAGTGGCTTTACGCGGCGGGCGGCTTGGCCAGCCTGATCTCGACGCAGGTGTCCGGGCGGCTGGTCGACCGCATCGGCTCCTTCCGCACCGGCACCCTGGGGGCGCTGCTGGTCGTCGCGGTGGTCTACGGCGGGTTCGCGGTGCAGCCGCCGCTCTTCCCGGTGCTGGCGCTGTTCGTCGGCTTCATGTTCGCGATGGGCATGCGCAACGTCGCCTACAACGCGCTCGCGACCAAGGTGCCGCTGCCGGGCGAGCGCGCGCGCTTCATGTCGATCCAGAGCGCCGTGCAACACTTCTCCTCGGCCGCGGGCGCCTTTCTCAGCTCGCGCATGCTCGGGCAGGCGGCCGATCAGAGCCTGGTCGGAGTGCCGCGGGTGGCGATGGTGTCGATCGCGCTCTCGCTCGTCATCCCGCTCCTGCTCCGGCTAGTGGAGGGGGGCGTGCTTCGCCGCGATCGCGGCGCAGTCGCGCTGGCGGTGGAGCCCGCGCCACGCGGGCAGGTCGGCTAGTCCATGTCGATCGCCAGCGTCGCAAGCGCTGCCGCGCAGGTCGAGCTGCCCGACGGCCGCGTCGGAACCGAGTTGCGGGGGCTGCTCAAGCTGGCCGCGCCAGTGGCGGCCACCCAGGCCGGCTTCGCGCTGATGGGCCTCGTCGACACCGCCGTGGTCGGCCGGCTCGGTGCGCGGCAGCTCGGCGCGGTCGGGCTCGCAAACGGGCTCTTCTTTGCCGTCGCGGTGGTCGGGCTGGGCATCATGATGGGGCTCGACCCCCTGCTCTCCCAGGCGCTCGGGGCCCGGGACGAGCGGCGCGCGGGCGAGCTGCTCTGGCAGGGCGTCTGGCTCGCCCTCGGGGTGACCGTGGTGCTGGCGGTGCCCATCCTCCTCTCTCCCCTGCTGCTCCGACCGCTGCGCGTTCCGGAGGCGATCGAGGCAGACGCGCGCGCATTCCTCCTCTCGCGCGCGCCCGGCCTTTTGCCCATGCTCCTCTTCGCCGGGCTCCGCGCCTGCCTGCAGGCGCACGGCATCACCCGGCCCCTGGTAGTCGCGACGGTGCTCGCGAACGTCGCCAATCTGCTGCTAGATTTATTGTTGGTGTTCGGCGGCGGGTCCCTGCCTCCCTGGTCGGGGCCACTGCGCGCGGTGCCCTCGCTCGGCGCGGCGGGAGCGGGACTCGCCACCACGCTCTGCAGCGTCGTCCAGGTGCTGGTGCTGGCGGCGGCGGTGCGCAAGCTTCCGGGGCACCGGCTGCACCCGCGCCGCGCGCCGCACGCGGCCGACCTGCGCGTGGCCCTCGGCGTCGGCCTGCCGGTGGGACTGCAGATGGGCGCCGAGGTCGGCGTATTCGCGCTGGTGGGGCTGCTCGCCGCCAGGCTGGGCGCGGAGGCGCTGGCGGCGCACCAGGTGGCCATCTCGCTCGCGAGCTTTACTTTTTGTTTCGCGATGGGAATCGGGCAGGCAGGCTCGGTGCGCGTGGGTTGGGCGGTGGGCGCACGCAACACGCCTGCCGCGCGCCTCTGCGGCCTCTGCGCCTTTGCCGTCGGTGCCGGCTTCATGTCGGTCTCGGCGCTCTGCTTCTGGCTCTTCCCCCGGCAGCTCGCGGCGCTGTTCAGCGGCGGCGAGGAGGTCGCGCGCGCCTCGGTTCCGCTCTTGGCGGTGGCGGCGGTGTTCCAGATCTCCGACGGCGTGCAGGGCGTGGGCGCCGGCGTCCTGCGCGGCGCCGGCGACACCCGCTTCGCGTTCGCCGCCAACCTGTTCGGGCACTATCTGATCGGCCTGCCCCTCGCGGTGGTGCTGGCTTTCGTTTTCGGCCTTGGAGTCTTCGGGCTGTGGTGGGGCCTGTGCGCCGGCCTGTCGGCGGTGGCGGTGTGCCTGTTCGCCCGCTTCTGGCGGCTGTCGCGCAGGGAGCTCAGGCCGCTGGAAGCAAGGTAGCCGTGATCAGCATCCGAGCTGCCTGCGCACCAGCGCGGTCAGCGCCGACACCCAGGCCGGCGAGGCATTGAGCGAGGGAACCAGCGAGAGCGACTCGCCGCCCAGCGAAAGGAACTGGTCCCGCGCGCGCAGGCCGATCTCCTCCAGGGTCTCCAGACAATCCGCGACGAAGGCGGGGCAAATGACCGCGAGGCGCCGCATGCCGCGCGCGGCCAACTCGGGGATGACCTGATCGGTGTAGGGCCTGATCCACGGCGTCCGTCCCAACCGGCTCTGGAAGCAAACGGTGAATCTCCCCTGGGCGAGCCCGAGCCGGTGCGCCAGGGCGCGCGCGGTGGCGAAGCACTGCGCGCGGTAGCAGTCGCGGTTCGCGTCCACCATGCGGTCGCAGCAGGAGGCGCTCCGCAGGCAGTGGGCGGCGGTGGGATCGCTGCGTTTGACCTGGCGCTCCGGCAGGCCGTGGAAGCTGAAGAGCACGTGGTCCGGCCTGTCGCGCGCGAGCACCGGCTCGCCCTGGCGCGCGAACGCATCGAGGAAGCCGGGGTCGGCGTAGAACGGCGGCAGCACGGAGAGGTTGGGGACCACCTCGAACGCGCCCGTGATCCGGTAGACCTCCTCCAGCGACGAGCCGGTCGCGGCCGAGGAGTACTGCGGGTAGAGCGGCGCCACCACCAACCGGCTTGTGCGCGCGGCCGAAAGCCTGCCGAGGGCAGAAGCGATCGACGGGTTGCCGTAGCGCATGCCCAGCTCGACCGGGACCTCGGCGCCCAGGGCCTCGCGCACCTTCTCCACCAAGGCGAGGCTCTCGACCAAGAGGGGGGAGCCCCGCTCCGTCCAGATCTTGCGATAGGCGGCCGCGCTCTTTTGCGGGCGCAGCGGGAGGATGACCCCCTCGAGCAGCAGCTTGCGGCCCACGGGGTTGATGTCGAGGACGCGCGGGTCGGAGAGGAACTCGCGCAGGTACTTGCGCACCGGCCCGCTCCTGGGCGCTTCGGGCGTGCCCAGGTTGATGAGGAGCACTCCGTCCATGTCCAGCATCTAGCACGCGGCGGCGCGAAACGTCCGGCGGAGGGCGCATCGGCATCCAACCCGATACCGCGAAGGATCACCCGACCCTAGCTTTCCTCGATGGCCTACCTGGTCCTCTTTGCCACCGGCGCGGTGCTGGGAACGGCGCTGGATCACCTGCACGTTGCGGCGGCGATCCTCGCCTACCCTTCGCCCGTCCTCTTCTCGCAGGCGGCGTGGGTACCGGCGCTGTTCGGCTTCGCGGCCGTGGCCTTCGTCCGGCTCCGCCGGCCGTTCCGCTCGCCGCCCGAGGGGAGACCTTCCGTGCCGCGGGCACTCCTCTCGCTCGCCGCCTTCGTAGCGGCCTATGCCGTCACCGCCCTCGGCTCCGCCAGGCCTTTGGCGGTGGCTGCGATCCTGCTCGCGACCTGGGCCCTCCTCGTCGCCGGCCCCGGCTGGCAGCGCCGCGCGCTCTACGGGCTCGCCCTGGCCGCGATCGGCACGACCTTCGAGTCGCTGCTGAGCTGGCTGGGCGGGTTCCACTACCTGATCCCGACCACGCTGCGCGTCCCGGTCTGGCTGCCGGCGCTCTACCTGCACGCGAGCCTGCTGATGGAGGCGCTCGACCGGCTCCTCCTGGAGCCGGTCGCCGAGGCGAAGGAGAGCGGCCATGCCCAAAGTCCGCTCGGGCCAGGGCGCCCGCGGCGAAGCTTCGCTGGCTGAGGCAGACCAGCAAGGGATAGGCTGCTCCGAATCCGATGACCGAGCGCCTCTATCTCGCCGATCCGTACCTCGCCCGCTTTCGCGCCCGGGTCGTCGCGACCCGCGACCTCGACGGCAGGCGCGCGCTGGTGCTCGACCGGAGCGCGTTCTATCCCGAGGGCGGAGGCCAGCCCGGCGACCGCGGCACGCTCGGCGGCGCCGCGGTCGTCGATACGCAGGAGCGCTCCGGCGAGGTCTTGCACGTGGTCGACGGTCCTGCGCTCGAGCCGGGCGCCGAGGTCGAGGCGGCGATCGACTGGGCCCGCCGCTTCGATCACATGCAGCAGCACCACGGCCAGCACCTGCTCTCGGCGGCCTTCGAGCGCGTTCACGGCGCCGCCACCCGCTCGTTCCACCTCGGCGAGAAGACTTGCACCATCGATCTCGACTGCTCCATCTCCCGGCTGGACGTCCCGGCGCTGCGCGCGGCCGAAGCCGCCGCGAACGAGAGCGTCTGGCGCGACCTGCCCGTGGTGGCGCGCGACTTCGAGGGAGAGGAGCGCGCGCGGCTGGTCCTCCGCAAGGAGGGCGTCAAGGGGAACCGCGTGGTGCTGGTGGAAGGCGTCGACGCCTCGCCCTGCGGCGGCACCCATCCGCGCAGGACCGGCGAGGTGGGCGCGATCGCGCTCTTGCGCGCGCAGCGCTGGGGCGAAGGCATGGCCCGCATCGAGTTCGTCTGCGGCGGCCGCGTGGTGCGGCGTCTCGCCGAGCTCGGCGAGGCGTTGGCCGGGGCCGCAGAGGCGCTCCGATCGGCGCCCGCGGAGGTCCCGCAGGCGGCCCGGCGCCTCGCGGCAGAGGCGCACGCGCGCCGCGACGCCCTCGAGGCGCTGGAGGCGGAGCTGGCGGTGCTCCGAGCACAAGCGCTCTGCGAGGCCCAGCCGGTGGGGCCGGTTCTGGCGGCGCTCTCGGGCACCGCCGGGTTCGCGCGCGCGGTTGCCGCAGCGGTGGCCGCCCGCGGCCGGCTGGCGCTGGTCGCGGGGGTCGAGGGCGGGCGCGCCCAACTCGTTTTTTCGCGGCCCCGGGGACCAGGCCCGGCGATGAACGCGCTGCTCCGGGAAGCGTTGCTCCTGCTCAGCGGAAAGGGAGGCGGATCCGCCGAGCACGCCCAAGGGAGCGGCGACGCCGGCCGCGTCGAGGAGGCGCTGCGCGCCGCGGCGGCAAAGGCTTCCTGAGGCGGCTGCGCTGCCCGGGCACGCCGCCGCGGAAGCCGCTTGTTCCGTCGAGCCGCCTTTGCTACTTCCCTTGCCTTCGCAAGCCGGAGACGCCATGCCCCCTGAGGTCCGCCACGACTGGACGCTTCCCGAGGTGCGGGCTCTGCATGATCTTCCCGTTCTCGAGCTGGTCCACCGCGCCCAGACCGTCCACCGAGAGGTGTTCGCCGGACAACGAGTCCAGCTCTGCTCGCTGCTCTCGGTGAAGACGGGCGGCTGTCCGGAGGACTGCGCTTACTGCCCGCAGGCGGCGCGCTACCAGACCGGCGTGAAGGCCGAGAAGCTGATGGCGGTGCCGGAAGTCCTCTCCGCGGCGCGCGAGGCGCGCGAGGCCGGCGCGACCCGCTTCTGCATGGGCGCGGCCTGGCGCGAGGTGAAGGACGGCCCGCAGTTCGACGAGGTGTTGGAAATGGTGCGCGGCGTCCGCGCGCTCGGCCTGGAGGCCTGCTGTACCCTGGGGATGCTCACGCCGCAGCAGGCGGGGCGTCTCAAGGAGGCCGGCCTCTCGGCCTACAATCACAACCTCGACACCAGCCCGGAGCACTACGGCGCGATCATCACCACCCGCGAGTACCAGGACCGGCTGGCGACGCTGCGCTCGGTACGCGAGGCGGGCATCACCGTCTGCTCGGGCGGCATCATCGGCATGGGCGAGTCCATCGACGACCGCTGCAACCTTCTCATCGCGCTCGCGAACCAGGACCCGCACCCGGAGTCGGTGCCGATCAACGCCCTGGTGGCGGTGGAGGGCACGCCGCTCTCGCGGCAGAAGCCCGTGGCTGCCCTGGAGATGGCGCGGATGATCGCCGCGGCGCGGCTGTTGATGCCGCGGTCGATGGTGCGCCTCTCGGCGGGCCGGCTGTCGATGAGCGCGGAGGCGCAGCTCCTCTGCATGATGGCCGGCGCGAACTCGATCTTCTTCGGGGAGAAGCTGCTCACGACCGGCAACCCCGACGGGCAGGCCGCGGTTGAGCCGCTCCCGCGCCTCGCCGAGGTGCCCGGCCAGCTCGCAGATAGCCGCGATCAGCAAGGAGGGATCGACCGGTTTGGCCACGTGGCGCTGGAAGCCCGCCTCGAGCGCGAGACGCCCATCCTCGGCGCTGCCGAAGGCGGTCAGCGCCGCCGCCGGCACCGCGGCGGCGGGCGAGTCGAGCTGGCGCACGCGACGGATCAGCGCGTAGCCATCCTGGCGCGGCAGGCCGATGTCCGAGAGCAGCACGTCGGGCCCTTCGCGCACCAGCGTCGCCAGCGCCTCGTCCGCGTTGGCGGCCGTCAGGGTCTGCGCGCCCGCGTTGCGCAGCACTTCCACCAGGAGGTCGCGGGCCTCGGCCTCGTCATCGACGACCAGGACCTTGAGCTGGGCGAGCGACTGCGCCTGCCCCTCCTCGACCGGACCCTCCACGGCGGGCGTCTCGGCGACGGGAGCCGGGGGCGAGGCCGGCAGCCGCACCACGAAGCTCGAGCCCTTCCCCTCGCCGTCGCTGAACGCCTCCACGCTGCCCCCATGCAGCTCGACCAGGTGGCGCACGATCGAGAGCCCCAGGCCGAGGCCGCCATGCGAACGGGAGATCGAACCGTCCGCCTGGCGGAAGCGCTCGAAGACGTGCGGCAGGAACTCGGGCGAGATCCCGGTCCCGTTGTCGGTGACGGTCACCTCCACGAGCGGCGACGTGTCCCCCTGCACGAGGGCGAGCTGAGTGGTCACGCGCCCGCCTCGCTGCGTGAACTTGACCGCGTTGTTCAACAAGTTCCAAAGGACCTGCTGCAGGCGGTCCGGGTCGCCGACGCACTCGACGCTCGCCTCGGGAAGCCGGACCGACAGCTCCACGCCCCGCGCCTGCGCCGCGGGGTTGACTGAGTCGATCGCCGCCTGCACCACCGGGCGCAGATCCAACCGCGCCGGCGCGACGCGCATCTTGCCGCTGACGATGCGGGAGACGTCGAGCATGTCCTCGATGAGCTGGGCCTGCACTCGCGCGTTGCGCTCGATGGTCTCCAGCGCCCGCGGCACTCCGGCCTCTGCCACCGCGCCGGTGCGCAGCATCCGCGTCCAGCCGAGGATGGCGGTGAGCGGCGTACGCAGCTCATGCGAGACCGTGGCTAAGAAGTCGTCCTTGGCCCGGTTGGCCACCTCGGCCTGCGCTCGCGCCGCCTGCTCGCGCTGGAGAAGCTGGGCGTGCGCCGCTTCGAGCTGCTTCTGCGCGTCGATGTCGAAGGCGGTGCCGATCCAGCCCGTCAGCGCTCCGTTCTCGCCGCGCTGCGGTATCGCGCGGAAGAGGTGCCACCGGTGCACGCCGGCGGCGCTGCGGAGCCGCAGCTCCGCCTCCAGCGGCTCGCCCTTGCCCACCGTCTGCGACCAGAGCGCGCGCACCCCCTCCTCCTCGTCCTCGGCGATCGCGTCGAGGAAGCCGAAGCCTTCGACGGTGGCCGGACGACCCGAGTAGTCCAGCCAACTCCGGTTGGCGTGGATCACCCTGCCGTCGGGATCGGTCACCCAGATGCAGCTCGGCATCGCGTCGGTGAGCGCGCGAAAAGCCACCTCGCTCTTTCGCTCCTGCTCTGCCCGGTCGCGCTCGTGAAGCAGGGCCTGCTGCATCTTGATCTGCTCGCCCCTGCGCCACAGGTCGACGAAGACGGCCACCTTGCTGCGCAGGATCTCCGGATCGTACGGCTTGAGCAGATAGTCCACCGCGCCCTGCGCGTAGCCGAGGAAGATCTTGGAGGGCTCGCGATGGATGGCGGTGATGAAGATGATCGGCGTGCGCCGGCTGCGCTCGCGCTGCTTGATCATCGACGCGACCTCGAAGCCGTCCATCCCCGGCATCTGCACGTCCAGCAACAGCACCGCGAAGTCGTCCTCGAGCAGCGCCCTGAGCGCCTCCCGGCCCGACGCCGCGCGCACCAAGGTCTGCCCGAGCGGCGCGAGGACGGCCTCGAGCGCCACCAGGTTCGAGGGGGTGTCGTCCACCATCAGGATGCGAGCCTTCGGCGCATCCCCCCCGGCTCGCTGCTCGCGGATTGCGTGGTGCAGACCCATTTCCCCGTGGCCTTTCTAGCTCTAGCGCCTCGTCCAGAGGCGGATGAGGTCGAGCAGCTTGTCGGTGTCCACCGGCTTGGGCAGGTAGTCCGAAGCGCCAGCGTTGATGCAGCGCTCGCGATCCTCTTTCAGGGCCTTGGCGGTGATGGCGATGACGGGAAGCGACTTGAGCCGGGGGTGCTCGCGGATGGCGCGCATCGTCTCGTAGCCGTCCATCTCCGGCATCATCACGTCCATCAGCACCACATCTACGTCGGGATTGCTGGTGAGAGCGCTGAGGCCCGCGTTTCCGTTCTCGGCGTAGAGCACGGTCAGACCGTGGCTCTCGAGTACGCTGGTGAGCGCGAAGATGTTGCGCACGTCGTCGTCCACCACCAGCACCCGCTTGCCCGCCAGCGACTCGCTGGCCGCGGCGGCACCTTGCACCACCGCGCGCTGCGTGTCGGGAAGGTCCTTTACCACCCGGTGGAGACAGAGGGTGCTGTCGCCGAGCAGCCGCTCGGCAGACGACTCGCTCGACTTGAGGATCACCGACTCGGCGTACTTCTTGAGCCGGTTCTCCTCCTTCTTGGTCAGCTCGCGTCCGGTGTAGACGATGACCGGTAGATTGTGGAAGCGCGGCTGCGTCTTCACCTGCTCGAGCAGCTTGCTGCCGTCGTCGGCCCCGAGCACCAGGTCGAGGATCATGCAGTCGAAGTTGCCCTCCTCCACTGCCCGCAACGCCTCAGCAGCGGTGACGGCGGTCACTTCCACGTCGCCGCCGGAGCCCACCAGCTCGACGATGCTCTTCGCCTGCACCTGGTCGTCCTCGACCAGCAGCAGCAGCTTGAGCTTCTTGTCGATGAAGCCGGAGATGTGCGCGAGCGCTCCCTCCAGGGCGTCCTGGCTGACCGGTTTCTCCAGATACGCGAAGGCGCCCAGGGAGGCGCTGCGCGCGCTCTTCTCCACCACCGAGATGACGTGGACCGGAATGTGGCGGGTGCGCGGGTTGCGCTTGAGCCGATCGAGGAGGGACCACCCATCGATCACCGGCAACTGGATGTCGAGCGTGATCGCCGCGGGCAACAGCTCGTTGGCGAGCGCGAGACCGGTGTCGCCGCGCATCGCCACCACCGCCTTGAAGCCCTTCTCGCGGGCCAGCCCCACCATGATCCTCGCGAACTTGGTGTCGTCCTCGATGATCAGCAGCACTCTGTCGCCTTCGCGCAGGTGCTCGCGGTCGTCCTCCACCACCTTGGGCAGGAGCGGGTCTCGGACCTGCGGAGCCGGCGCGAGCAGCTCCAGCCGCGCCTCGTCGCCCACGGCCGCCGAATCGAAGTCGAAGTCGCGGGGGGGCGGCGCCGCATCCGAAACCCCGGCGGCCGCCACCTGCACCCCTTCCTCCGCCTGGCGCGCCTCGAAACGTTCCGGCAACAACAGCGTGAAAGTGCTGCCGTCGCCTGGGTTGCTCTCGACGTGGATCTCGCCGCCCAGGAGCCGCGCGATCTCGCGGCTGATCGACAGGCCCAGCCCTGTACCGCCGTATTTGCGGTTGGTGTTGCCGTCCGCCTGCTGGAACGCCTCGAAGATGATGCGGTGCTTGTTCTTGGGGATGCCGATGCCCGTGTCCGTCACCGAGAAGCCGATCGCCCGCGGCGACTTCCGCAGCATCTCGTTCTCGAACGACTCGCTGGGAGGCACCACCGCGATCGACAGGCGGACGCTGCCCCTCTCCGTGAACTTGAACGCGTTGGCGAGCAGGTTCTTCAGGACTTGCTGCAGCCGCTGCGGATCGGTGCGCATCCGCGGATGCAGCCCGTCCGCCAGCTCCACCGAGAACTCGAGGCCCTTTTGCTCCGCGACCGGCCGGAAGTTGCGATCGACGAACCCCTTGAGGTCGAGAAGGGAAACGTCGCGCACCTCGATCTGCATCTTGCCCGCCTCGACCTTGGAGAGATCGAGGATCTCGTTGATCAGCGAGAGCAGGTCCCCGCCCGAAGCGTAGATGGTCTTGGCGTACTCGATCTGCTTGTCGGTGAGGTTTGCATTCTTGTTGTCGGCGAGGAGCTTGGCGAGGATGAGGAGCGAGTTGAGCGGCGTGCGCAGCTCGTGGCTCATGTTGGCGAGGAACTCGCTCTTGTACTTCGAGATGAGCGAGAGCTGCTCCGCCTTCTCCTCCAGCGAGGCGCGGGCCAGCTCCACCTCGCGGTTCTTCACTTCGATGCTGGTGTTCTGCTCCTCGAGTTGCTTGGCCTTCTCCTCCAGCTCCAGCGCCTGGTTCTCCAGTGCCGCGTTGCTCTTCTTCAGCTCCTCCTGCTGCAGGGTCAGCTCGCGCGACTGCGACCGCAGCTCCTGGGTGAGGCCCTGCGACTGCTGCAGGAGCTCCTCGGTGCGCATGTTCGCGGTGATCATGTTGAGCACCACGCCGATCGACTCGGTGAGCTGGTCGAGGAAGATCTGGTGGATCGGGCTGAAGGCGTTGAACGAGGCCAGCTCGATCACCGCCTTGACGTCGCCCTCGAAGAGCACCGGCAGCACGATGATGTTGAGCGGCGTCGCCTCCCCCAGCCCGGAGGTGATCTGGATGTAGTCCGGCGGGGCGTGGGTGAGCAGGATCGCCTTCTTCTCCAGCGCGCACTGCCCCACGAGCCCCTCGCCGAGGTGGAAGCGGTTGGCGACGCTCTTGCGCTCCTTGTAGGCGTAGGTGCTGGTCAGCTTCAGCAGTGTGGCGCCGCTCTCCTGATCGGAATCCGCCATGAAGAATGCGCCGTAGTGAGCGGACACCAGCGGGGTGAGCTGGCTCATGATCATCCGCGACACCGTGTCCAGGTCCTTTTGCCCCTGCATCATCGACGAGAACTTGGCCAGGTTCGTCTTCAACCAGTCCTGCTCGGTGTTCTTCTGCGTGGTGTCGCGCAGGTTGACGATCATCTGGTTGATGTTGTCCTTCAGCTTCGCGACCTCGCCCTCGGCGCCGACGGTGATCGATCGCGTCAGGTCGCCCTTGGTCACCGCGGTGGCCACCTCGGAGATGGCGCGGATCTGCGTCGTCAGCGAGGCGGCCAGCTGGTTCACGTTGTCGGTGAGGTGCCGCCAGGTGCCGGTCGCGCCGGGCACCTTGGCCTGACCGCCCAGCTTGCCCTCGATGCCGACCTCGCGGGCCACCGTGCCCACCTGATCGGCGAAGGTGCCCAGCGTGCCGGTCATGTTGTTGATGGTCTCGGCGAGCGCCGCCACCTCGCCCTTGGCGTCGACCAGCAGCTTCTGGCTCAGGTCGCCGTTGGCGACCGCGGTGACCACCTTGCTGATGCCGCGCACCTGCGTGGTCAGGTTGCGGGCCATGAAGTTCACGTTGTCGGTCAGGTTCTTCCAGGTGCCGGCGATGCCCATCACCTCGGCCTGGCCGCCCAGCTTTCCGTCGGTGCCGACCTCGCGCGCGACGCGGGTCACTTCCGAGGCGAAGGAGTTGAGCTGATCCACCATGGTGTTGATGGTGTTCTTCAGCTCCAGCATCTCGCCCTTCACGTCGACGGTGATCTTGCGCGAGAGGTCTCCGTTGGCGACCGCGGTCGTCACCAGCGCGATGTTGCGCACCTGGCCGGTGAGGTTGGAGGCCATGAAGTTCACGTTGTCGGTGAGGTCCTTCCAGACGCCCGACACGCCGCGCACGTCGGCCTGCCCCCCCAGCTTGCCGTCGGTGCCGACCTCGCGCGCGACGCGCGTCACCTCGCCCGCGAACGAGCGGAGCTGGTCGACCATGGTGTTGATGGTGTCCTTGAGCTGCAGGATCTCGCCACGGGCCTCGACCGAGATCTTCTGGGAAAGATCGCCGTTGGCCACGGCGGTGGTCACCTTGGCGATGTTGCGCACCTGGCCGGTCAGGTTTCCGGCCAGGACGTTCACGTTGTCGGTCAGGTCCTTCCACACGCCGGCGACCCCGGGAACCTCGGCCTGCGCGCCCAGCTTTCCCTCGGTGCCGACCTCCTTGGCGACGCGGGTCACCTCGGAGGCGAAGGAGCGGAGCTGATCGACCATCACGTTGATGGTGTCCTTGAGCGCCCGCACCTCGCCGCGCACGTCGACGGTGATCTTCTGCGAGAGATCGCCGTTCGCCACCGCCGTCGTCACCTTGGCGATGTTGCGCACCTGGTCGGTCAGGTTGCCGGCGAGAATGTTCACGTTGTCGGTCAGGTCCTTCCAGGTGCCCGACACGCCCTTGACGTCGGCCTGGCCGCCCAGCTTGCCGTCGGTGCCCACCTCCTTGGCGACGCGGGTCACCTCGCCGGCGAAGGAGCGGAGCTGATCGACCATGGTGTTGATGGTGTTCTTCAGCGCCAGCACCTCGCCCTTTGCGTCGACGGTGATCTTGCGCGAGAGGTCTCCGTTGGCGACCGCGGTGGTCACCTCGGCGATGTTGCGCACCTGCGCGGTCAGGTTGTTGGCGAGCAGGTTGACGTTGTCGGTGAGGCCCTTCCAGGTGCCGGCGACGCCGGGCACGTCGGCCTGCGCCCCCAGCTTCCCCTCCACGCCCACCGTGCGCGCGACGCTGGTCACTTGCTGCGCGAAGATGCCCAGCGTCTTGGTCATGTTGTTGAGCGTGTCGCCGAGGGCCGCGATCTCGCCCCTGGCGTTGACCTGAAGCTTCTCGCCGAGATCGCCGTTGGCCACCGCGGTCACAACCTTGACGATGCCGCGCACCTGGGTGGTCAGATTGGAGGCCATGAAGTTCACGTTGTCGGTGAGGTCTTTCCAGACGCCCGACACCCCCTTCACATCCGCCTGCCCACCCAGCTTTCCCTCGGTGCCCACGTCCTTGGCGACGCGGGTCACCTCCGCCGCGAAGCTGTTGAGCTGATCCACCATGGTGTTGACGGTGTTCTTCAGCTCGAGGATTTCGCCCTTCACGTCGACGGTGATCTTTTTCGATAGATCGCCCTTGGCCACCGCGGTGGTGACGTCGGCGATGTTGCGCACCTGCGCGGTGAGGTTGTTGGCGAGCAGGTTGACGTTGTCGGTCAGGTCCTTCCAGGTGCCGGCGACCCCGGGCACCTCGGCCTGTGCGCCCAGCTTCCCTTCCACGCCGACGGTGCGGGCCACGTCGGTCACCTGCTCGGCGAAGAGGCCGAGAGTGTCGGTCATGTTGTTGAAGGTCTCGGCCAGCGCGGCGATCTCGCCCTTGGCGTTCACCTTCAGGCGCTGGGTCAGATCCCCGTTCGCCACCGCGGTGACCACCCGCGCGATGCCGCGCACCTGGGTGGTCAGGTTGGTGGCCATGAAGTTCACGTTGTCGGTGAGGTCCTTCCAGGTGCCGGCCACGCCCTTCACGTCGGCCTGCCCGCCCAGCTTGCCCTCGGTGCCCACCTCGCGCGCGACGCGGGTCACCTCGCCGGCGAACATGTTGAGCTGATCGACCATCGTATTGATGGTGTTCTTCAGCTCCAGCATCTCGCCCTTCACGTCGACGGTGATCTTTTGCGAGAGGTCGCCGTTCGCGACCGCAGTCGTCACCTTGGCGATGTTGCGCACCTGGCCGGTGAGGTTGGTGGCCATGAAGTTGACGTTGTCGGTGAGGTCCTTCCACACGCCCGAGACGTCCTTCACGTCGGCCTGGCCGCCCAGCTTCCCTTCGGTGCCGACGTCCTTGGCGACGCGGGTCACCTCCGCCGCGAAGCTGTTCAGCTGATCCACCATGGTGTTGACGGTATTCTTGAGCTCCAGCACCTCGCCCTTCGCGTCGACCGTGATCTTGCGCGAGAGGTCGCCCTTGGCCACCGCCGTGGTCACGTCGGCGATGTTGCGGACCTGCGCGGTGAGATTGTTGGCGAGCAGGTTCACGTTGTCGGTGAGGTCCTTCCAGATGCCGGCGACGGCCGGCACCTCGGCCTGGCCGCCCAGCTTGCCGTCGGTGCCGACCTCCTTCGCCACGCGGGTGACCTCCGCGGCGAAGGAGCTCAGCTGATCGACCATGCTGTTCACCGTGGTGCCGATGCGGAGGAACTCACCCTTCACCGGCTGGCCCTCGATGGAGAGCTGCATCTTCTGCGTCAGGTCGCCGTCGGCCACCGCGGAGAGCACCCGGGCCACCTCGGTGGTGGGCTGCACCAGATCGCCGATCAGCGCGTTGATGGAGTTGAGGTTCGTGAGCCAGCTCCCCGCCGCGTGGGGCAGCGCTGCCCGCTCCACCATGCGGCCCTCGCGTCCGACGACGCGCTCGATGCGCACGATCTCGTCGGTCACCGCCTGGCTGCGGGCGATGACGTCGTTGAACGCCCGCGCGATCTGCGCGATGACGCTGGTGCCGGCCGTGAACGGCAGACGCACCCCGAAGTCGCCGTCTCTGGCCGACAGCAGCGCATCGAGCAGCTCGTTGAGCTGCGTCATGTTTCCATCTTCGCCCTGCACCTCGCGCGCGCCGCCAGATCGGTGGCCCCCTGCCGCGCGCCGGGTCTTGCGCATCCCCTGTCCACTGCTGCCGAGTCGCTTGCCGTTCGAAGGGGGAAAGTCGCCGTTCTCGGACACGTTTTGGCTCCTGGTGGAAACGAACACCCTGATACCGGCGGGCCTATGGCGCAGCGAACTTCGGCGCGCGGGCTTTGTCCAGAAACTAACCGAAAATTCCCCCTCCGCGTCCTCCAGCGGACAAAGCCCTCGCTCTCCCGTGTCCAGCCCGGGACGCGCGACCGGCCCCTTCCCCCCTTTTGGAGGCGGCCGCGGCCCCTTCTGGGGCGCGGCGGTCTGGGACACCGTAAACGACGCCCCGGGTCCAGGCCAGCCATTATCGAGCGGATTGAAAACGGCCGTGAGGCGGGCAGACGAGCGGAAGGAGAGTGGCCGCCGCCGCGACAAACCACCGGCAGATGGATCATCGGCGCGAGCGACCCCGTCGCGGGCGGCCCTCGAGCCGGACCGACGCGGATGCCGAGGTCCACGGCCGCTTCACCTTTTCGATCACTGACTGGCTTGCGGCGCCGCACGCCGACGCGCGTGCGCCGCGTCACAGACAGCGCGGGGACGACCGATTTAGGAAGCGCGACCTATGAATGAAAAGACGGTAACCCGTTTGCAAGGCATGGATTGCATTCTTTGCAATCATGAACGTCGATTGCAACCTTCAGCGGGCCAATGTTTGCAATTTGGGTTTGACTTTCCCTAGATTATGCTATGAAAGCGTTTTCGCAGCGTTCCATTGATTTTCCAGAGAGGTCAAGAATGGCGACCAGACTAAATCCGCAGGCCCGCGTAATGCTCGACCGTTTTCTCGCACGATTCGAGCAGGCGATCATCGAACGAATCGGCCCTGCGGCCGGCAAGGCTGCCCGCGGCGGCGCCGGCCTGCGCATGTGCCCCGTGCCGGGCTGCCCGAACGCCAGCGCCGGGCCGCGCAACCGCTTCTTCTGCAGCGAACACGCGCGTTCGCTGGGCAAAGCCGCGCAGGACCGGATCCTCGCGGTCGCCCACCGCGAGGCCGCGCAGGAGGCCACCTCGAACCGCACCGCCGTAACCAACGGCCGCCGCAAGCGCCGCGGGCCGCGCGGGCCGCTCGACATGCGCTGCCGCGTCGAGGGTTGCAAGAACCTATCGCGCGGACCGCGCTTCGGCTTCATCTGCGACGACCACCGAAAGACGCTGGGCAAGAAGCAGCAGGCGGAGGCGCGGGAGAAGTACAAGGCGAAGCGCGCCGCCGCGAAGGCCTGAAAAGGGCCGTCGCTCGGTCGATTGCCCGAGCGACGGCGGGCCCCCGGATGACGAACCTCCCCGTGCCGCGACGCCCGATCACGGGCCCGCGTGCATCACCGGGGGTCCTTCGTGAAGTCTGCCTGTGCCGCTCTGGCGGCCTGCGCCGCGGTCGCCGCCTGCGCTCCTGCCTTGCCCGAACCAGACGGAGGCCGCAGCCCCGAGGAAACCTTCGAGCCGGCCCAGGTTCCGGTCCTCGCCGGCCAGCACGCGCACCTGCTCCCACTGCAGCCCGCAGCCGGGGCGGCCGCGACCGCCCCGGCTCGGGCCGCCGAGCTGCGGTATTACGGCGGCCACGTCATCTCCAATGTACGCGTCTACGCGGTGCTCTGGGGCACGACCGTCGACTCCGCCACGCGGATCCGCTGAGCCGGGCCCCGACGCGACCTCCGGGCCAGCTACGCGTTCAGCCGCGAGCGGCGAGGCTGACGCGCTGCGGCTCGAAGCTGGCGCGGGGATCGCGGGCCGAGGCGTGGCCGGCCTGCACGACCGCGAAGCGCAGACAGAGCGATCCTGCGGTGGCCAGCGCCGACGAGGCCAGCGTCTTCCAGCTCCGAATGCGCGCAGGGGGAGCCTTCTTGCGGCCGGGCAGCAGAGTCAGGGCGAGGCTCAGGGTGAAGAGCGCCTTGGCGCTCTTCCACAGGGCGCCCGCTACGCCGCCCTGCAGCGGCGCGGCGGCACGCGCAGAGCGGCCTACCTCGCGCTCCAGCGCACGCATCGCGGTCAATGCGGCGAGCTTGCCCGCGATGCCAAAGCGGTGAAGGACGCGCGCCTCGGCCTCGCAGTCCGCGAACGGCTCCAGCGCGGCATGCGCGCTGCTCGCCGCCGAAGCCACGAAGAGCGGCGGCAGCGTCCGGTGCGCCCCCTGCCACACCGGCACCGCTGTGTTGGCGAGCAGGACCGCCGTATATCCGCACAGCGGCAATCCGAAAACACCGGCGGCGATGCCACCGCGCGCGGCCGCGCGCTCGAGCGCCGAGCCCCGCGCGCGGAATGGCCGCAGTCCGGCCGCTCCCAGCGCCTGTGGCAGCGCGGCGGCGAAGGCGGCGGCGCCAAAGGCGCTCAGGACCCAGGTCCCCACGCTCATCGGCGAGCTGGGACGGAAGATCCGCAGCATCGCCAGGAAGCGCGCGGGCCTCCCCAGGTCCTCGATGAGCAGGCCGCCGCTGACCGCCGCGCCGCCCAGCGCGATCAGCCGTCCGCGGCGAACCAGGCCTCGCAGACGCGGGTCGCCGCCGAGCTGCGCGGCCGCCGACAGGACCGCCGCCGCGCCCGCGAGGCCGCCCACATAGAAATAGGCCGGGATCCACGCTCTCCAGACCGGCTCCTTGAGCGCGGGCAATCCATAGTACGCGTCCGCTTCGGAGGTCGAATCGTGCAAGCGATCCGGGCGCGGCGTCAGGTGCTCGGGCCCGAGGTGCTTCACCCTCTGCAGCGCGCCCTCGCCCCGGAGCACGCCGACGGCGGGGTCGATGTCGCGGCCGTCGCGTTGCGCCCTCATCGCGACACCACGGAGAGAGCCGCCGCGGCGGCCAGCCCGAGCACCGCCCCGGCCATCGACGCCCAGCTCTTCCGGCCGAAGCGCGTTGGGACCACCGGATCGGGCGGCAGGTTGTAGGCCTCCGGCTTGTCCATCAAGAGGAAGAAGGCGTGCAATCCTTCGGTGCCCGGCTGCGTGGCCGCATCGGCGCCGTAGAGATAGGCCTCGCCTTTGCCGTGCCCATGGAGCTCCTCGACGCGCTCTTTCGCCCTTACTTGGAGTTGCACCAGCTCGCCATATTGAATCGAGCTGGTCGGGCACGCCTTGGCGCAGGCGGGGGTCATGTCCTCCCTCATCCGGTCGTAGCAGAGCGTGCATTTCCAGGCGCGCCCGTCGTCCTCGCGCCTGTCCACGACGCCGAACGGGCAGGCGGAGATGCAGTACCCGCAGCCGTTGCACACGTCGGGCTGGATGTAGACGCTGCCGAACTCGGTGCGGACGATGGCCCCGGTGGGGCAGGCCTCCAGGCAGCCCGCGCGCTCGCAGTGCTTGCACACGTCCGACATCATCAGCCAGGAGAAGCCGCCCAAGCTGCCCTGCGCAGTGGCGCCGCCGCCGAGGGGTGCGGGCGCGATGACCGGCTTCTCGACGAAGGCCACGTGCCGCCAGGTGGAGGCCCCGAGCTGGCCGGTGTTGTCGTAGGACATTCCGCTGAAGACGAATCCATCGTCGGGGAGCTGGTTCCACTGCTTGCAGGCCACCTCGCAGGCCTTGCAGCCGATGCAGAGCGTGGTGTCGGTGAAGAACCCCATCTCCGGCATGGCTAGCCCTCCCCTTCCAGGAGATGGTGAGAGCGCGCCGGGCGCCCCCACGTCGCGCGCCGTCCGGCGACGATGTTCCCGGTGAACGCCTTCGCTTCCATGATGAACACGTTGGGGTCCCCGACCAGCGCGAGCAGGTCGTTGGCCGAATCGCCGCGCACGCGGCCGACGGATCCCCAATGATAAGGCAGGCCGATCGTGTGCAGCACGCGGCCGCGGATCCGCATCGGCCTGAGGCGCCGGGTCACCAGCACTCGGCACTCCACCTCGCCACGCGCCGTGCTCACCCTGGCCCAGCCGCCATGGGTCAGGCCCGCCGCCGCCGCCAACTCCGGCGAGACCTCGCAGAACATCTCCGGCATCAGCTCGGACAGCCAGGAGAGCCAGCGCGACATGCCTCCCGCGGTGTGGTGCTCGGTCAGCCGGTACGTGGTGATCACGTGCGGATAACGGGGATCGAGAAAAGCGCGGTGAAAGGAATTACCGGGGGCCTTGTATTCGATGAGGCGCGGACTGACCTGCTGCCGATACAACAGATTGGGGGTCACCGATTCCACCGGCTCGTAGTGCACCGGCAGCGGCCCGTCGACCAGGCCGGAGGGCGCGAAGAGCCAGGCTTTGCCGTCCACCTGCATGATGAAGGGGTCGGTGCCGCCGATCAGGTCCACGCCCCGCGCCCCCGGTCCGGGGCGGTACGAGGGCGGCCGATCCTGGATGAAATCGGGGCGGTCGTGCCCGGTCCAGCGACCCGCCGCCTCATCCCACCAGACGTAGGCCTTGCGCACGCTCCACGGGCGCCCTTCCGGATCGGCGGAGGCGCGGTTGTAGAGGATCCGCCGGTTGTCGGGCCAGGACCAGCCCCACTCCGGTGCGACCCAGCTCTGCTCGCGGCCGGGCTTGCGGCGGGCGGTCTGGTTGATCCCGTCCTTGCGGCAGCCGCAGTAGATCCAGCAGCCGCAGGCGGTGCTGCCGTCGGCCTTCAGCTCGAGATAGGCGGACAGCGGCGCGCCGTCCGCAAGGCGCGAACCATTGATCTCCGCCAGCACCTCTTCGGCCTGGGGCTCGTGCGTCGGCCCGCGCGTCGAGTAGCGCCAGGTCAAGGCCCGCAGCGGCCGGTCCTTCTCCTCCCGCGAGTCGGCATACAGCTCGCGCAACCGCAGGCCCAGCTCGTAGGCGAATTGGAGGTCGCTGCGGCAATCGCCTGCGGGCTCCACCGCCTTGTGGTGCCACTGCAACATCCGCTGCGTCTGCGTGAACGAGCCGTCCTTCTCTGTGTGCGCCGCTGCGGGGAAGAAAAAGACCTCGGTGCCGATCTCCGCCGAGGCCATTTCGCCCTCCGCCACCTCCGGCGAGGTCCGCCAGAAGTCCGCCGTCTCGGTGAGCGCGAGATCACAAACGACCAGCCAATCCAGCTTCGCCAGCGCCCTGCGCTGGAAACCCGAGTTGGGGGACCCCACTGCCGGGTTTTCACCCATGACGAAGTAGCCCTTCACCTTGCCGGCAGCCATGCTGGCGACCGTCGCCATGTGCGAGTGGTCGCCGGTGATGCGCGGCAGGAAGTGGAAGGCCCAGTCGTTCTCCCGCGTAGCCGCGGCACCGAACCAGGATTTCATCAGAGAGACGAAGTAGGCCTCGAAGTTCGCCCAGAACCCGCCGCCGGCTTCGTTCGCGTCGAGGTAGTCGCGATAGCCGCCCAGATTGGCGCCCACCATCGGGATGTAACCGGGCAGCAGGTTGAACAGCGTGGGGATGTCGGTCGAGCCCTGGATGGAGGTGTGTCCGCGCAGGGCGAGAATCCCGCCGCCGGGCCGGCCGATGTTGCCGAGCAGCGCCTGCACAATCGCCGCGGAGCGGATGAACTGGGCGCCGACGGTGTGTTGCGTCCAACCCGTCGCGTAGCAGAAAGCGGCCGTGCGCTCGCGCCCGGAGTTCTTGCAAAGCGTTTCGGCCACGCGGATGAGGAGCGCGGGATCGATTCCGCAGATTTCGCCCACCAACTCCGGCGTGTAGCGGGAGTAATGTCGCTTCAGGAGCTGATACACGCAGCGTGGGTGTTGCAGCGTCTCGTCCCGCTGCGAGCGCTGGATGTCCCGGCTGCTGTCGGTGCCGCTGCCGCTCTGGGGGACCACTTCCTTGTGGCCGGCGGCCGGGATCTCGCCTTCCGCTCCCTCGTACCGCCAAGATGCGGTGCGGTATTCGCCGGCGGCGGCGTCCCAGCCGCTGAAGAAGCCATCCAGGTCCTCTGTGTCGCGGAATTCTTCGGTGACGATCTGGGCCGCGTTGGTATAGGCGACGACGTACTCCTTGAAGGCGCGATCGTTCTCGAGGATGTAGCGGATGATCCCGCCCAGGAACGCGATGTCGCTGCCCGCGCGGATCGGCACGTGCAGGTCGGCCATCGCGGTGGTGCGCGTGAAGCGCGGGTCGACGTGGATGATGGTGGCGCCGCGCTTCTTCGCCTCCATCACCCACTGGAAGCCGACCGGGTGACACTCGGCCATGTTCCCACCCTCGAGGATGATCGCATCCGCGTTCTGCAGATCCTGCTGGAAGGTGGTGGCGCCTCCGCGGCCGAAGGTGATCCCCAGACCGGGGACCGTGGAGCTGTGTCAGATCCGCGCTTGGTTCTCGACTTGCACGACGCCCAGCGCGGTGTAGAGCTTTTTCAAGAGATAGTTCTCTTCGTTGTCGAGGGTGGCGCCGCCCAGGTGGGCGATGCCGAGCGTGCGGTTGAGCGGCGAGCCCTTTGGGTCCGCAGCCTCCCAGGTGGTGTCGCGGGTGCGCCGGACGCGGTCCGCGACCATCCCCATGGCCTGCTCCAGCGGCATCTCCTCCCAGGTCGCGCCGAACGCCCGGCGATAGAGGACGCGGTGCACCCGGTGGGAGCCGGTGACGAGCTGAAAGGTGGCGGCACCCTTGGGGCAGAGGTGGCCGCGCGAGACGGGCGAGTCGAGGTCGCCCTCGATGTCGAGGATGCGTCCGTCCTTCACGTAGACGTCCTGCCCGCACCCGACCGCGCAGTAGGGGCAGACGGACTTGACCACCTCCGCGTCGCGCGTGCGCGCCCGCAGCGCGCTCGTACGGGGAGAGAAGGCGGTGCCGTCGAGCCCGGCCACGTCGCCTTCGGAGATCTGGCGCAGGATCGGCCAGCGGGATCCGAGCCTCTGGAAGAAACTCAAGGCGGCCTCCTGCGATTGAACATAGGAAGGGTGCGGCGGCGCAGCAAAATGGGGCGGCTCGCCGCGCGGGGCCACGGGCGGCCGTTGCGCGGGCCGGGCGCCGTGCGCCTGTGCAGACAGGTGCTCGCACGGCCGAAGGTCTCTCGCTCTTCGAAGGCTCGATTCCAATGTATGGGGAATGGCAGGAGCAAATCTGGAACCAGGGCGGTACTCCGGACGACCGGGAAAGTGGACGGCCCTGTCTCCAGCGGCCGCGCTGGCGACTGCCCTCCTCGCGGGCGCGTGCGGAGGCGGCACCGGGCAAGGGACTGATCCCAAAGCGGAGGTCGGAGACGCCGGCAGCCCCACCATCGCGGGCTGTCCGATCTTCCCGCCGGACAACGAGTGGAACCGCGACGTCTCGGGCGAACCCGTCGACCCGCATTCCAGCGATTACCTCGCGCACATGAACGCGGCCCGGCTCAACCTCCACGCCGATTTCGGCTCCAACCCGGCGTACGGGATGCCGATCGTGATCGTCCCAGGAGACCAGCCGCGCTGGCCGATGCGCTTCTTCTATGCGGCGGAGAGCGACCCAGGGCCCTATCCATTTCCACCCGACATCGCCATCCAGGGGGGGCAGGATTCCACCTTGGACCGCCACGCGCTGGCGCTCGACAAGGACAATTGCGTCTCCTACGAGACCTATCTCACGTACTGGAAGGGGGACCATTACGAGTGCGGCAGCGGCGCGGTCTTCGACCTGCGCTCCAACAAGCTGCGGCCCGACACCTGGACCTCGGCGACCGCCTCCGGGCTGCCGATGATCGCCGGCATCGTCCGCTATCACGAGGTCGTCCTGGAGGGCGCGCTCCGCCACGCGGTTACCTTCAACGTGGGCTCGTCGGCTCCGTACTTCGTGCACCCCGCGACGCACCAGAGCGGCACCAGCACCGACCCCTGGGCGCCGCCGATGGGCCTGCGGGTGCGCCTGCGTACCGACTACGATCTGTCGCGTTTCCACGGCGCCGCGCGGACCATCCTGCTCGGCCTGCGCAAGTACGGGATGATGGTGCTCGACAACGGCACCGACTGGTACGTCTCGGGCGAAAAGGACACCCGCTGGAACGACGCCGATCTCGACCAGCTCAAGACCGTGCCCGGCAGCGCCTTCGAGGTGATCCAGCTCCCGCCGCTGCGGCATTGAGCCGCGCGCCGTGCCTCGGCCGAAGCCCCTCGTGCGCCCTTTCCATTCGGACGCCCGATCGGCATCCTGCCCTGGTGTCCAAAGCTTTCACCCGCGAAGACGATGGCGCGCCTGCGCCGGAGGCTACGCCCCCCGGGCCCGCGCCTCTCGCGCCCGGCGAGGTCCGCTACCTCACTCCGGAGGGCGCTACGACGCTGCGCGCCGAGCTCGAGCGCCTCAAGCAGGAGCGCGCAACGGACGGCGCTTCCGCAACCCCCGACTCGGAGAGCGCGCGGCGCGCGCGGCAGATCGAGGCCGTCCTCGCTTCGGCGACCGTGGCCGCCCTGGACCCGGCGCAGGATCGGGTGCTGTTCGGCGCCTGGGTCACGCTCGAGGACGAGGCGGGCGAGCGCACCGCCTTCCGCATCGTCGGGCCCGACGAGGTTGACGCGCGCGCGCAGCAAGTGAGCGCCGCCTCGCCGCTCGCCCGGGAGGGAACCCGCAGGGTTCCTCCAAAGGGCTAACCCCAGGGGTCAGCACAGCTGAGCCCTGGGGTTAGAGCTCGGAGATGTGGATCTGCGGATCCTTCTCGTCGGGCCGCTGCGCGGCCCGGCCGAAGCGCTGCGCAGCGTGCCGTGCCACCTGGAAATGCGTCTCGGCGGCAAGGATGCGGATCTTGCCGATCTCCGGCTTGCCCACTTGCCCGCGCCGGCAGAGCAGCGGCAGGAGCCAGCGCGGGTCGGCGTTGCGCGAGCGGCCGACGTCCACACGAAACCAGACCGCGTCCTCCGCCGCAGAGCCCTTGCCTGCGCGGGCCGCCGGGCGCGCGTGCCCTCCCGGAGAGGCGCGGGAGGCAGACGGGGAGCGAGCTCCCGCGGCCGGCCGCGCGCCAGCCGCGTGTGCTGCGGTTCGGGCGTGCGGGTGTGCCCTGGCATGCGGCGCCTGCCCCCCGGGCCGGGCGCGCGCTGACGCCGGTCCCGGCCCCGCACGCGGACCGGCCGGGGTTGCACGTCCGGCGCGCGCGACGGCCAGCACGTGTGCCGAGAGCGGCAGCTCCTCGGGCGCGGGCAACGCCTCGCGGCGGGTGCGCACCAACGCCGCCACCAGCTCCTCCGCGCCGCGCGCGGCGATGAGCGCCCGCGCCAGCGCGCGATCCTCTTCCGTCGCCTCCACCTCGAGGCCGGTCAACGCCGTCCGCAGCCGCTCCTGATCGAGCGCCCGCACCTGCTCCGCCGAAGGCGGGAGCGACCAGACCGCCTGCACCCGCGCGTCGCGCAGCAGGCGCTCCGCGCTGCGCCTGCCCGATGAAGGCACGAGCAGCACGCTGACCCCCTTGCGCCCCGCGCGCCCGGTGCGGCCGCTGCGGTGCTGCAGCACCTGCGCGTCGTGCGGGAGATCGGCCTGGATGACGAGGCCCACCTCGGGCAGGTCGAGCCCGCGCGCGGCCACGTCGGTGGCGACCAGCACGCGCGCGCGCCCGTCGCGCAGCGCCTGGAGCGCCCGCGTCCGCTCCGGCTGCGTCAACTCGCCGGAGAGTGCGACCGCGGCGAAGCCGCGCTCGGCGAGGCTTGCGTGCAGGTGGGAGACGCCCTCGCGGGTGGCGCAGAAGACGATCGCGCTCGGCGAGTCGGCGAGCCGCAGCGTGTTCACCACCGCGTGCTCGCGCTCGCGGACGGCGATGAGGTGCGCACGCACCTCGATGTCCTGGTGCGCCTGCGAGGGCGGCGTGGCAGCGACGCGCGCGGCCTCCCGCTGGTACTTGCGCGCCAGCTCCTCGATGCCGCGGGGCAGGGTCGCGGAGAAGAACAGCGTGCGCCGGTGCGCGGGCGCGTCGCGCAGGATCCGCTCCAGCTCGTCGCGGAAGCCCATGTCGAGCATCTCGTCGGCCTCGTCGAGCACCAGCGCGCGCAGCGCCGAGAGCCGCAGCGTCTTGCGATCGAGGTGATCGCAGAGCCTGCCCGGCGTGCCCACCACCAGGTGCGCCCCGTCGCGCAGAGCGCGGGCCTCGCGGGCGATCTCGCGGCCGCCCACGCAGGAGACCACGCGGGCGCCCGCCTTCGCGTACAGCCAGGACAGCTCGGAGGAGACTTGAAGAGCCAGCTCGCGCGTGGGCGCGATCACGAGCGCCAGCGGCTGGCCCGCCTCGGGCTGGAGCTCCGCGTCCTTCCCGTCGCGCCCTCCGGGAAGCAGCTGCGCCGCGAGCGCGAGCCCGAACGCCACCGTCTTTCCCGACCCGGTGCGCGAGGAGACGAGCAGGTCGCGTTCGCGCAGCTCCTCCGCGAGCACCGCCGACTGCACCGGCGTGGGCTGGTCGAAACCGCGCGCCGCGAGCGCGCGCAGGAGCTGTGGGTGCGCGCCCAGCGCGGCGAACGCAGCGCCCGCGCCGGCCTGCTGCTGGGCCCGCGGCCCCTCGGGCGGGGCCCCTCGTCCTGTCGCGTCCGACGTCTGCACGCAGGTCGTATGGACGCCGCGCGCTGCGCCGTCAAGCGTTTGCAGTAGTCGCTCGGGCTACCTTCCGGGCTACTGTCCGCCGCCGCGCCCGGGTCCCTCGCCCGCAGCCGCAGCCAGGGAGCGCAGCCGGGCCAGCTTGGCCTCGCGGTCGCGCAGCGTCCGGCGCAGCCCGCTCACCTCGGCCTCCAACTCGTCGATGTGCGCGCGCAGGCGGGCGCGCAGCTGGTTCGCACCCTGGGGCGCGGTGGCCGCTTCCTGCGGATCTCCCTCGGAGACGGGCTCGAGCGCGGCCGGCAGCGGACGTTCGGACGCGGTCCCGGCAGCCGGCGGCGGAATCGAGTCGAGCATCTCTTGCAGAGAGGCAGGCCTGGCCGGGGCCGGCGGCTCGGCCGACCCCGTCGAGGAGAGCACTTTTTGGACCGCGCGCAGATTGATCGAGATCGGGGCTCCCATCTCGTGCAGGAGCAGGAGCAGCCGCGCCTTGGAGTCCGCCGGCATCTCCGCGAAGACTCGGATACGTTCTCGACCTGGCAGGAGAAGCCGCGGTCGAGCGCGCGCACGTGCGCCACCACTCCCCGGGCGCGGACCCGCGTGTGCTTGCGTCTGTCGCGGACCACGACCCCTCCAGTCGCGAAGCGGCAGCGCAGAAGGCGCTCCCACCCCAGGCTTCGATCCTATCAGCGCCGCGCTTGACACCGCTACCCGCGGACGGCAGAACCCCGCGGATGAAGCAGCCGAAGAAGTTCGCAGTTGGCCTGGTGCAGATGCGCTGCTCCACCGACCTGCGCGAGAACACCGAGAAGGCACTGGCCGGCATCCGCGAGGCGGCCCGGCAGGGCGCGCAGGTGATCTGCCTTCAGGAGTTGTTCCGCTCGCAGTATTTCTGCCAGCGCGAGGACGCGGCGCTGTTCGATCTGGCCGAACCCATCCCCGGCGACACCAGCAACGCGCTCTCCCGCGCGGCGAAGGAGCTGGGGGTGGCGGTGATCGGCTCGCTCTTCGAGCGGCGGGCGGCGGGCCTCTACCACAACACCGCCACGCTGCACGACGCGGACGGCTCGCTGCGCGGCATCTACCGCAAGATGCACATCCCCGACGATCCCCTCTATTACGAAAAATATTACTTCACGCCCGGCGACCTCGGCTTCCGCGCCTTCGACACGAAATTCGGCCGCATCGGGACGCTGGTGTGCTGGGACCAGTGGTATCCGGAGGGCGCCCGCCTCACTGCGCTCCAGGGCGCGGACGTCCTCTTCTACCCGACGGCCATCGGCTGGCATCCGAAGGAGAAGGCGCGGCACGGCACCGCGCAAGCCTCGGCCTGGCAGACCATGCAGCGCGCCCACGCGATCGCCAACGGCGTCTACGTCTGCGCGGTGAACCGCGTCGGCTACGAGGGGCCCAACGGCGAGCAGCAGCTTGCGGGCGACCCAGCGGCCGCCTCGGGCATCGAGTTCTTTGGCGGCTCCTTCGTCTGCGATCCCTTCGGCGTGGTGATCAAGGAGGCGGGCCGCACGGAGGAAGAGATCCTGGTGGCCGAGATCGACCTCGGCCACCAGGAGGACGTGCGCCGCAACTGGCCCTTCCTGCGCGACCGCCGCATCGACGCGTACGGGGCGATTGGCAAGCGCTACCTCGATGAATAGGGCGAAGGCTTCCGCGAATCGAGCGAAGGCTTCAGCGCCAGAGGCCGCGGAGCCGCAGGCCCTGCCCGCGCAGCTCGGGTACCGGATGCCCGCGGAGTGGGAGCGGCACGAGGCGACCCTGCTCGCCTGGCCGCACGAGCGCGCCGACTGGCCGGGAAAGTTCGAGCCGATCCCCTGGGTCTTCGGCGAAGTCGTGCGCGCGCTCGCGCCCGGCGAGCGCGTGCGCATCCTGGTGCAGGACGTCGCGCACGAGCGCGCGGCGCGCAAGCTCCTGGACGCCGCCGGCGCGGACCTCTCGCAGGTGGACCTCGTCCGCATCCGCACCGACCGGGTCTGGACCCGCGACAGCTGCGCGCTCTTCGTCCGCGACGGCGAGGGGCGGGTGGCGATGACCAACTGGAAGTTCAACGGCTGGGCCAAGTATCCGAACCACGGCAACGACGACGCGATCACCGACCAGCTCGCCCCGCTGCTGGGCCTCGCGCAGTGGAAGCCGTCGAGCGGGGACGGCGCGCGCGGCCGGCGGCTGGTGCTGGAGGGGGGCAGCATCGACGTGAACGGCGCCGGCGCGCTTCTCACCACCGAGGAGTGCCTGCTCTCGCCCATCCAGGCGCGCAACCCCGGCATCGCGCGCGAGGAGCTGGAGCGCGCTTTCGCCGACTACCTCGGCATCCGCAAGGTGCTGTGGCTGGGCGACGGCATCGCCGGCGACGACACCCACGGCCACGTCGACGACCTGGCCCGCTTCACCGGCCCGCGCACGGTGGTGATCGCCTCGGAGAGCGACCCAGCCGACGAGAACCATGCGCGGCTCAAAGACAACCGCGCGCGGCTCTCGGCGATGACCGATCAGGACGGGCAACCCCTGCGGGTGGTCGAGCTGCCGATGCCGGCCAAGGTCGTCTTCCGCGGGCAGCGGCTGCCCGCGAGCTACGCGAACTTCTACATCGGCAACGCCGCGGTGCTGGTCCCCACCTTCAACGATCCCAACGACCGGGTCGCGCTCGCCGTCCTCGCCGAGTGCTTTCCCGGGCGGCGCGTGGTCGGCATCCACGCGCTCGACCTGGTCTGGGGCCTGGGCACCCTGCACTGCATGACGCAGCAGCAGCCCGCCGGAAAGTGAGCCGCTTGGGGCCCCCGCCTCAGCTTGCGTGGAGGCCGGTGAGCGCGGAGACGATCTCCGAAGGGTCGGCGCGGCGGTATGGGTCCGACGGCACCGAGGCGTAGATGACCGTGCCGTGCCGGTCGACCACGTACGCGGCGGAGAGCGGCAGCTCCGGCGCCGGGGTGCCATAATACCGGGCGAGGTCGAAGCCGTGCGCGCGCATGACCTCGTCGGCGGCAGGCGGCACCTCGTAGACGACGCCGAAGCGGCGGGCCACCTCGTAGCCGGGGTCGCTGAGCAGGGTGAACGAGACCTCGGCCTTGTCCTGCATCAGCCCGGTGCGGCGGACGTCCTCAGCGGAGATGGCGACGAGCGAGGCGCCCGCGGCCTCGATCTCCGGCAGCCGCTTCTGCAGCGCGCGCAGGTAGGCGCGCGAGAACTTGTCCCAGGCACCGCGATAAAAGACGATCACCACCGGCCCCTTCGCGACCAGCTGGCCGCTCGCCACCGCACTGCCGCGCGCATCGACCAGCATGAACGCCGGCAGCTGCGCGCCCTTGCCCAGGGCGCGGACGGCGGTCCCAGACTTCTCGATGTTCTCCCGCTGCAGGCGCACCGACTCGCGCACGTCGGGGGGCTGACGGTCCAGATCCGATTTGACGAGCTCGGCGTACTCGGCCTCGAAGCTCCGCTTCGATCTGCCTGGATCGGCGATGATGGCGGCGGCGGAGAGCAAAGACCCAAGAGCGAGGGCACTGCGAACGATCGTCTGCGGACCCATCTCGTCCTCCCCATCACGGCCTTTAGGCCATGGCCCCCCAACGGGCCCGAACGGGTCCTATTTCGACTCAAGCCCAGAAGCTCTTTAAGGGGGAGCACGGCGCCGGTGTGCCCCGGCGTCTCCGGCGCACATCGCCGCCCGTCGCGCGCCCCCGGGTGAGGTAGACGGCGGGCGTCGGCCGATGTGACTGCTAGACTGGCCGACATGTCCAACCCGCTGCTGCGCGACCGCGACGTGGACTTCCTCCTCTACGAAGTGCTGCGGGCGCAGGACCTGTGCGAGCTTCCCGCATACGCGGACCACTCGCGCGAGACGTTCGAGCTGGTCCTGGCCAGCGCCCGCAAGCTCGCGCGCGAGGTGCTCTACCCGGCCTTCAAGCCGATGGACGAAGCGCCGCCCCGCCTGGATGCCGGGCAGGTGCGCGTGCACCCGGCGATGCGCGAGATCTGGCCGCGCCTGGTCGACCTGGGCCTCGCCGCGGCCGCCCGACCCGCAGGCGTCGGCGGCCAGCAGCTTCCGCTCACGGTAGCGACGATGGCCCAGGGTTATCTGATGGCCGCCAACGCGGCCGCCTATGGCTACCTGGGCCTCAGCGCCGGTGCCGCTCACCTGCTCGAGGCGTTCGCCGAGCCCGGTCTGCGCGAGACTTACATGCCGCGCCTGTACGCGGGCGAGTGGACCGGCACGATGGCGCTCACCGAGCCGCAGGCAGGCAGCAGCCTCTCCGATGTGAAGACGCGCGCTGCGCCGACCGGGAACGGCGACTACCGGATCGCGGGCAACAAGGTCTTCATCTCCGGCGGCGATCACGACCTGACGCCGAACATCGTCCACCTCGCGCTGGCGCGCATCGAGGGCGCGCCCGCCGGGATCAAGGGCGTCTCGCTGTTCTGCATCCCCAAGAAGCGATTCGAGAACGGGCAGCTGGTCGACAACGACTGCACCGCCGCCGGCGTCTTCCACAAGATGGGATGGAAAGGCCTCCCCAGCATCGCCCTCAACTTCGGCGAGCGCGGCGACTGCCGCGGATTCTTGGTCGGCCAGGCGAACCAGGGCATCGCCTACATGTTCCAGATGATGAACGAGGCGCGCATCATGGTGGGGATGAACGGGGTGGCCACCGCCTCGGTCGCTTTCCACGAGTCGCTGGAGTACGCGCGCACGCGCCCGCAGGGGCGCCCGATCGCCGCCCGGGATCCAGCGGCACCGCAGATCCCCATCATCGGGCACGCCGATGTGCGGCGCATGCTCCTCCGCCAGAAGGCCATCGTCGAGGGGGGATTGGGCCTGCTCGCGGCGACCGCACGCTACGCCGACCTGGCGGCGCACGCGGCCGAGCCTGCGCGGCGCCAGCGCGCCGCCCTGCTGCTGGACTTGTTGACCCCGGTGGCGAAGACGTTCCCGGCGGAGCGTGGTTTCGAGTCCAATTCGCTCGCGGTGCAGGTCCACGGCGGCTACGGATACACGAGCGAATATCTGCCCGAGGCGTGGCTGCGCGATCAGAAGCTGAACTCGCTGCACGAGGGCACCACCGGGATCCAAGGCATGGACTTGCTCGGCCGCAAGGTGGTGGCTACCAGCGGCGCGGCGCTTACGGCGCTGGGCGGCGAGATCTCGGCGGCGCTCGACCGCGCCACCCGGGCCGGCCTGCCCCAGACCTGGCAGCAGCAGCTCGCGCAGGCCGGGCAGCAGGTCGGCGAGCTGACGCTCGTGCTGGCGCAGCGCGGCCTGGGCGGCGACCGGGAGGCGATGCTGCTGCACAGCGCCGACTTCCTCGAGCTGTTCTCGACGGTGGTGATCGCCTGGCAGTGGCTCCTGCAGGCCGCGGCCGCGCAAGAGGGCCTGCGCGCCGAAAAGCCCGACCCATCCTCGGAGGCGTTCTACCAGGGCAAGCTCTGCGCGGCGCAGTACTGGTTCTCGACCGAGTTGCCCCGCATCGAGACCCTCGCCGCGCTTTGCCGTTCGGGCGAGGACTCGTACGGGAGGGCGCAGCCCGACTGGTTTTGAGACTCAAGCACGGTGCGCGGCGGGTGCGAGCGCGGCGATGGCCGCGAGCAGCTCGGTGGGGCCGACCGGTTTCGCCAAGTAGGATTGGAACCCTGCTCCCAGCGCCTGCGCGCGATCGGAGGGCGCGGCGCTGGCGGTGATGGCCAGCGCGGGCGCGCTGCCACCCTCGTCGGCGGGAAGCGCGCGCACGCGGCGAATGAACGAGTAACCATCTTCGCCGGGCATGGCGATGTCGCTCACGATCAGGTCCGGCGGCGCGCCACGGAGCTGCCCGAACGCTTCCGCGGAAGAGGCCGCGGCCGAGACCCGGACGCTGCAGCGCTCGAGTGCGGCGACGATCAGCTCGCGCGTGTCGCGCTCGTCCTCGACCACCAGGACTCGCAGGCCGCGCAGCTCCGGCGGGCACGTCACGTCGGGCGACGAAGCGCCGCGCGTGGGGGCGAGGCCTTCGGACGCCTCGGTCGAGCGCGGCAGCCGCACCGCGAAGAGCGCGCCCTTCCCCTCGCCGTCGCTGTCCGCGCGCACGGTCCCGCCGTGCAGCTCGACGAGCTCGCGCACGATGGCGAGCCCCAGCCCCAGTCCTCCCTGGCGGCGCGCGCCGGTGCCGCCGGCCTGGCGGAACCGCTCGAACACGTGCGGCAGGAACTGAGCCGGGATCCCCTGCCCGTCGTCGCGGACGACGACCTCCACCCAGCCGCCGTCATTGCGCAAGAGCAGATCGACATGGCCGCCCGGCGGCGTGAACTTGATCGAATTGCCGAGCAGGTTGCCCAGCACCTGCGAGAGCCGGTTGGGATCGCCCCGCACCGCCGCCTCTGGCTCGATCTGCGCGCGCAGGCAGAGGCCGCGCTGCTCCGCGCCCGGACGCATCGACTCCACCACGCCTTCCGCCAGGGCCGACAGCTCGACGGGGGCGACCTCCAGCGAAAGCTTGCCGGAGATGATCCGCGAGACGTCGAGCAGGTCCTCGACGAGCTGCACCTGCACGCGCGCGTTGCGCTCCACGGTCTCCAGGGCGCGCTCGCGCTTCTCGGGCGCCAGTTGCCCGCTGCGCAACAGCCTCACCCAGCCCAGCATCGCGTGCAGCGGCGTGCGCAGCTCGTGCGAGACGGTGGCGACGAACTCGTCCTTGAGCCGGCTGGCCAGCTCCGAGGAGCGGTACAGCCGCGCGTTGTCCAGCGCCACCGCGGCGCGGCGAGCGATCTCCTCGACCAACGGCAGATCGGCGCGGGCGAAGCTGCGGCCGGAGCGGGTGCTGGTGAGCAGGGTGAGCACGCCGATCTCGTGCCCGCGCGAGAGCAGCGGCGCACAGACCCCGGTGCTGATCTCCATCGCCTCCAGCGCGCGCGCGTGCGGGGAGCCGCGAGCCGCGTGCTCCAGGTCGCGCGGGACCATCGGCGCGCAGAGGACGGCGCGGCCGCTCGCGAGCGCCTGCGCCGGCGCGGAGCCGCCGGTGAGCGCAGGAGGATCGGCGCGGAGCGCGTCGGCGAGGGGCGCATCCTCCGAGGCGGCGCACACCGCCGCGGCGCGCACAGCGCGGCCGTCGTCGTCGAGGAGATCGATCAGGCACCAGTCCGCAAGCGCCGGCACGGCGAGCTGCACGACCTTCTCCACCACCTCCTCTGGCTGGAGCGAGGCCGAGAGGGCCGCGCTTGCGGAAGAGAGCAACCGCAGCGCAGCCTCCTCGCGCTTTTGCGCGCTCAGGTCGATGACGAACCCGATTCCGGTGGCGCCGCCGGGCTGGTGGAGCGCGCCGCCGGCGAGGACCGGCACGCAGCGTCCGTCCTTGCGCAGGTATTCCGTCTCGAAGGGGCTGCACACCCCGCGCTCCTGGAGCTCCGCAGTGATCGCGCCCGAGACCTCGAAGCGGGTGATCCCGAACCCGCCGGTCTCGAACAGCCGCTGAATCGACAGCTCGCTCTCGTGCGCCTTCGCCTGCGCCGCCGCGCGGGCGCGGTCAGTGCGGTCGAGGGAGCGCGCGCTCACCCAGATGAGGCCGGCGAACACCGCCATGGTCACGACCACCATCAGCGCGGTGCCGGTGGCGGTGTCGTAGTAGCCCCGCCGTTCTCCCGCGAGCCGCAGCCAGCCGAGCAAGAGCGGCAGCACGAATCCCACCAGCAGGAGTCGCCGCGAGAAGAACGCGCTCGTCGAGTTGCCGGGCAACAGCCGCAGCAAGCCCTGATCGGGGCGGAGGCAGAGGCCGCCGACCGCCAGCAGGGCCACCGCGGCGGAGGCGATCCCGCCCGTCCGGGGATCGCCCGCCGCCGCGGAGAACTGCGGCACGGTGTAGAGGTCGCCGAGCAGACCCAGCAGCGCGACGCCAAAGGCGGCGAGGAAGAGCACCTGGGAACCGGGCAGCGAACGGCGCGGACGCGAGTCTACGAGCAGCAGCCCCGCTCCGCAGAGGAAGACGGCGAGGACGGAGCTTTGCGCGGCGCGGCCCGGGCATGGCCTGCCCTGGGCGAGCGCACCTCCGGCGAGGAGTTGGTCGATGCCGAGCGCCCCGCCGGATAAACCGTCGCAGAGAGTCAACCCGCTGACGACGACGCAAGCGAACGCCAGCGCGACGCCCACGGAGCGCGAGCGGGCCTTCGCCTTCGCCCGCAGGAGCACCAGAGCGGCGCCGCAGAGCACGAGGCAGAGCGCAGCGCTGACCTTGATCGGCGGGGCAGGAGTCCAGCGTCGGGCGCCGGACGCCCAGCTGGAGAGCAGCGCGACCACCACACAGAAGACCAGGCCCCCCGCAACCAGCGGGACCTGTTGCGCCGGCACGGCGGGCTGCGGCCGAGAGTCGGGCGCTGGCGGAATCCAGTCCATCGCGCACCCTTCCGACGAACGAAACCAAGATAAGCCCTGTCCCACCCTGGTGCGCAACCTGTGAGAGACCGGACAGATTGCGCGGGGTGGAACTTTCGGGCTCAGGGAGGCGATCCCGTACGATTGCGGCGGGGACGTGGAGGAGTGTTGAGCTTCGGATGACCAGGCCGGACCTTTCGACGTCGATTCCGTCTCTCCTCGCCGGCTTGAAGGAGGCGACGGCCGATGCCGCCTCTCTGGAAGAGGCGCTCCGTGCAGCGCTCGCCGTGGTCTGCCTGCACACCGGCTGGAAGGCCGGCCGGATCGAGTTCTCCTCCGAAGCCGGCGAGCTGTCCTCGCGGATCGTCTGGCACGTAGGCGCACCCAGCGAGCTTTCGCGCCTGCGCAGGCTGGCGGAGGAGCGCCGCCGCAAGACCAGCGAACTGCCCACGGACCGCGTGCTGCGCGAAGGCGTGCCGGCGTTCCGGCTGGCGACGCCGGGGGAGCTGGATCGCGGCGCGGTGCCGGGCATCTTCGCGTTTCCACTCACCGTCAGCGACCGCACGCTGGCGGCGCTGGAGTTCTTCTCCGACCGGCCGGCGATCCCCGACGAAACGATGGTCGAAAGCATCCTCACCGCGGCGACCGAGCTGGCCGCGCTTCTGGACGGCAAGCCCGTCCAGGAGCAGCTGCGGAGCGCCCTCGCCTTTCGCGAGCTGTTCGAGACTGCCGCGGACGCGCTGCTGGTGGTCGACCCGGGCAGGCGCGTCATCCTGGAGGCGAACGCGCTGGCCTGCGCGCTGCACGCGCGGCCGCGCGAGGCGCTGATCGGCGCGGCGCTGGGCTCGATCTGGCGAGACTCTCCCGAGGATCTGGACGGGGACCCCTTCGAGGTGACCCAGGCACTGCCCGACGGCGCTGCCCTGGCCCTCGATGTTTCGGCGAGGGAGGCGACGTGGCGGGGGCGGCGCGCGCTCGTCCTCCTCGCGCGCAAACGGCTGGTCCCCCCCGCGGCCGCGTCGGCGCGGGAGAGCGGGGCAAGCGCCGACGAGCGCTACCGCCCGCTCTTCGACGACAACCCGCAGCCGATGTGGGTCCACGACGCGGCGACGCAGCGCTTCCTCGCGGTCAACAAGGCCGCCATGCGCGCCTACGGGCTCTCGCGCCAGCGCTTCCTGCAGATGACGGCCAACGATCTGCGCGTCCCGGCGGAGGACGGAGCGCGGGCCGATCTGGTGCCGCTCGACCCGCGCCGGGGAACGGTGGTGCAGCGCCACCGCAGCGACGGCGGCGCGGTGCGCGACGTCGAGCTATCGACACAGGACATCGTGTTCGAAGGAAGGAAAGCCCGCCTGGTCGCCGCCACCGACGTCACCACGCGGCGCAAGGCGCAGGCCCGGCTGCTGCGGGCGGCCTTCTACGATCCGCTCACCAGTCTGCCCAACCGTGCGCTCTTTCGCGACCGGCTGGAGCTGGCCTTCTCCCGCGCGCGCGGGCGCGAGCAGGTTGAGTTCGCGGTGCTCTTCCTCGACGTCGACCGCTTCAAGGTGGTCAACGACGGCCTCGGCCACCGCGCCGGCGACGAGCTGCTCTCCCAGATCGGGCAGCGCCTCGAGTCGAGTCGGCGCGCCGGCGACACGGTGGCGCGGCTCGGCGGCGACGAGTTCACTCTGCTCGTCGAAGGGGTCGCCGACGAGCGCGAGGCCATCGCGGTCGCCGAGCGCGTGCACCGCGCCATGGCGCCGCCCTTCCTGGTCGAGGGGCACGAGGTGTTCGCCAGCGTCAGCATCGGCATCGCGCTGGCGGGCCCGCAGACCGAGGCGCCGGAGAAGCCGCTGCGCGACGCCGACACCGCCATGTATCGGGCCAAGCTGCGTGGGTCGCGCCACGCGCTCTTCGATTCCTCGATGCAGGCGCGCGCGATGGCCAAGCTGCGGACCGAGAACGAGCTGCGCCACGCCCTCGAGCGCGACGAGCTGCGCGTGCACTACCAGCCCATCGTAGATTTGGAAACGGGCCGCATGCGCGGGGTGGAGGCGCTCGCCCGCTGGCAGCACCCCGAGCGCGGAATGATCGCACCGGGCGAGTTCATCCCGCTCGCCGAGGAGACCGGGCTGGTGGTCCCCCTCGGGCGCTGGGTGCTGGAGCAGGCCTGCCTGCAGATGCGCGATCTCCCCGCACCGATCACGCTCTCGGTCAACTTGTCCGGGAGGCAGCTCCTGCAGCCCGAGCTGATCGAGCAGGTGAAACGCGCGCTGGAGCAATCGCAGCTCGACCCGCGCAGGCTGCGGCTGGAGCTGACCGAGAGCATGCTGATCGACAGCGGCGCCGTGGCGATGGACCGGCTGGACGAACTGCGCAGGCTCGACCTCTCGCTCTGCATCGACGACTTCGGCACCGGCTACTCATCGCTCAGCTACCTGCATCAGCTCCCGATCGAGGGGCTGAAGATCGATCTCAGCTTCGTCAAGGCGATGGTCACCGACGAACGCAAGATCAAGATCGTCCAGTCCATCCTGCTGCTCGGCAAGGGGCTCGGCATCGAGGTGGTGGCCGAGGGCGTGGAGACGCAGGCGCAGGCGACGCTGCTCAAGCGGCTGGGCTGCCAGCGCGGGCAGGGCTACTTCTTCGCGCGACCGCTGCCCTTCGATCAGCTCCTGGCGCTGTTGCCCAGGGAGGCTCCACAGTAGCCGGCGGGGGATCTCAGAGGTAGTCGGTGAGCTTGCGGCGGCCCTGCCCGCGCGGAGGATCCTGCTTCGCCTGGCAGTCCGCGCACAGCTCGGTCCATGGCACGAGCTGCAGGCGGCGCAGCGGAATCTCCTCATCGCACTCGCGGCAGTGGCCGAAGTCGTCCGGCGCCTCCTCCAGCCGCCGCAACGCGCGGTCGATGCGCGCCAGCATCTCGGCCTGCCCCTGGTTGCGGCGGGAAGAGATGGCCTGCAGCATTTCGGAGAGGGCCTGCGCGTCCTCGTCGGCGGCGCCCACCGAGGCTTCGTCCGTGCGGTTGGGCTCGATGCGCGCGGGGCCGGCCGCGATCGTCTGGGCGCGCAACTTTTGCAACGACGCGCCAAGCGCTGTGCGTTGCCGGGGCGTCATCCGAGGGGCGTAGAGCGTCTGCGGGAGAACCAGAGGACGAGGGGGAGGAGGCACAGGGCGGAGAGGTCGAGGGAACCGCCTGCGCCCGCGCAGCCGCAGCCCTTGCTGGGGTTGTCCACGGTCATCGCCACCGGCGCGCTCAACCCCACGCCAGAGGCGGCGTCGGTGGCGCGCACGCTGAACTGGCGAGTGCCGTTGCCCAGCCTGGTGGTGTCGAGACGGAGGAACCCCGGCACTGAAGCCTGCGCCACCGGCTGGCCATCCGCGAGCAGCTCCAGCTTCGCCAACGTGGTGCTGGGACTCACGGAAGCCGCCATCGAGAAGTCGACTCCTCCCGTAAGCCGCGCGCCCGCCGCCGGCGCGAGGAGGGAGGGTATCGGCAGGAGGAGGGTCTGCACGTCCAGGAACACGTCGTGGGAGGAGCTGGGCGCGACGCCGTGCATCACCAGCTTGAGCTGCTGATCGGCCTGCGCCGCGCCGCCTGCGAGCGTCAGCGTCGAGCCGCCGCCGGCGATCACCGCGGCGGGATTGAAGGCCGCGGTCAGGCCGGGCGGAAGCGGGCCAGTGCTGAGTGCGATCGACTCGGCGACCCCGCTCACGGGCTTCGTCCGGACGTCGATGGTGCGGGCCGCGCCGGCGGGCACAAGGGTGAGCTGCGGCGCTGCCGTGAGGCCGAATTCGTTGCCGAGCACGTCGAGCGAGAGCGCGGCCGAGCGCGTCTGGGTGGTGCCCTGCAGCGCAGCCACCACCCGTACCGGGACCGCGCGCAGCGTCTGGGTCGTGCTCGCGTCGGCGGCGAGCGTCAGCGTCGAGGTGCCGGGGACGGCCAAGGACGACGGGCTAAACGTGGCGGTGACGCCCGTGGGAAGACCGCCGGCGCTGAGCGACACCGTGCCGGTGGCCCCGGTGGAGGTGTCGACCGACACGCCGAGCGCCGTGCTGCCGCCGCCGCGGGTCACCGCTCCGACGGACGGTGCCGTCACCCGGAAGGCGCCGCAGGAGGAGAGCTGGAAGGAGGCGATCGCCGTGCTCCAGTTGCCGGTGGCCGGCATGTATTCGGCCGTGTACCAGAAAGTGCAATCGTCGAGGGGATCGATCGACATGCTGCTGTAGTCGCCCCAGCGGTTCGAGCCCTTGAACGGGGTCGCGCCCTGCGGGCCAGCGCCGTTCTGCAACGACGTCTCCGCGAGCGTCATTGCGCCAGCCGGATCGCCGCCGGCCCGCGCGGTGTACGCGATGCCCGGGTAGAGCTGCGCCCCCGAGAGGCTGTAGGCCAGCGCGATGTCCCCGGCGGCGTCCATCGCCAGGCTGCCCATCCAGCGGAAGTTGGCATCGGGCGCGAAGGTCCCCTGCTGGTAGAGCGTGGGGCCGGTGGGACTTGTCAGGTCGCGCAGCTCGTACCAGCGCACGCCGCCGCCCGCGCCCGCCTGGACGCTGTGGTTGAGCAGCAGCGATTCGTGGTCGCCGAAGTTGCGGTAGGCGAGGCGGAACATGGGCCGGTCGGCGAGCGAATCGAGCTGCTGTGTCACGCCCTTCTGCGGAATGCAGGTGCCGTTCGACGCGCCGGTGAAGCAGAGCAGACTGAAGGAGTTGACCGCGATCAGGATCGGCGCGCAGCTCGCCGCGCTGGTGGTGCAGGTCGCGCTGCCGTTGAGCGTGGAGCGGCTGGGGTCCGCCCAGTCGGCGTGGAACTTCCAGACTTGTAGGTTTCCCCCGCCATCGAACGACATCATCGGATTCGGGGCCCCAGCAGGCGGCGGCAGCGCGCCGTCGAGGTCCGCCGGCAGGAGGCCGCCGTAGAGCGGCGCGGGCGGCACGGCGGCGTCGACTTGGAAGAGCTTGAAGCATTGCTGGCTCGCGGGGTTGCCGGCGAGCATGCTCTTCCGGTCGAAGGCGCAGACGGCCGCGCCGAGGTAGGCCGAGCCGGGGTTCGCGTCGACGAACAAGTTGTAGGTGGCGTAGTACGCGTCGGGCCAGACGCCGAACTTTCCGTAGTCGTTGAATGCGTCGTACGCGAAGGAGTGCGTGTCGAAGCCGGTCCACAGCGTGTTGGTCGGCACCTCGCCGTAGAGCAGCGCGCCGCGGCGGTCGAAGACGGCGATGGAGTCGTTGACGATCTGCACGTAGTGCCGCGGCCCGATGTCGCCGACCGCGTCCGACGGATGAGACCGGACGGAGAACGTGCCATTCGGGCTCGAGAAGCCGTCGCCCAGGCCGCGAAACACCGTGGCACCCAAGGTCGCGATCTGGGCCTGACTCCCGGGCCGGGCGAGGGTCGCGGGTGGGAGGCCGGGAACCGCGGCGGCGGACGCGGGACCGGCCGGAGCAGAGGCGGCTGCCGGTGCGGCGGAGTCGGCGGAGGGCGGGAAACGCCGGAACGGCCGCGGCTCATGCTCGACGTGCGCGGCTTGCTCGGCCGGGGGCATCAGGGTCAGCGGCGCCGAGAGATCGTGGGCGACGGAGGACCGCAGCTCGACGCCCGGTCGCACCTCGACGCCAGCCGACGCCTCGCGCGCCGCCAGGGCGGCGCACAGCGGCAGCAAGGCGTAGAGGTGGGACGCACCGCGGCGGGTCATGCCTTCTCCGGAGACCGGGGAAGGTAACGTAGCCACCGGGACACGATCTACCGCTGTGTGCTTGCGGATCTTCCGCGCTCGCGCCGCGACGCGCCATCAAACTGAATTTGACAGCTTCGAGGTCGTTCGATACTTGCGCGGACCCGCCTTCAGCCAGGAGCGTTCCCACAATGACGTGGACACAAACGTACGCCCCGTTGGGCAACCTCTTCCTTTCGGCATTGGTGGCGGCACTCCCCGTGGTGGTCCTTCTGGGCGCCTTGGCGTTCTTCCACGTCAAGGCCCACTGGGCAGCCTTGCTCGGCCTCGCGGTCTCGCTGATCGTCGCCGTGGCGGTCTACGGGATGCCGGCGAAGCTCGGTCTCGCCGCGGCCCTGAATGGCGCCGCTTTCGGCCTCTTCCCCATCGGCTGGATCGTCCTCAACGCCATCTTCGTCTACGACGTCACCATCGCCACCGGCCAATTCGAAGTGGTCAAGCACACCATCGCGGGGCTGGCGAGCGACCGGCGCATCCAGGTGCTGCTGATCGGCTTCGCCTTCGGCGCCTTCATCGAAGGGGCGGCTGGCTTCGGCACCCCGGTCGCGATCTGCGCCGCCATGCTGATCGGCCTGGGGTTCAAGCCGCTCGCCGCCGCCGGCCTCGCGCTCATCGGCAACACCGCGCCGGTGGCTTTCGGCGCGCTCGGCACGCCGGTCATCACGCTCGCCAAGGTCACCGGCCTGAACGAAAACTTATTGTCGGCGATGGTGGGCCGGCAGCTTCCCTTCTTCTCCGTCCTCATCCCCTTCTGGTTGATCTGGGCGATGGCGGGCTTCGGCGCCATGGTCGAGGTCTGGCCGGCCTGCCTCGTCGCCGGCGTCTTCTTCGCCGTGCCGCAGTTCTTGGTCAGCAACTTCCTCGGCCCCGCGCTGGTCGACATCATCGCCGCGGCGGTGAGCATCCTCGCCACCTGGGTGCTGCTCAAATTCTGGCAGCCGAAGACCCTCTGGCGCTTCGAGGGCGAGTCGTCGGGCAAGGAAAACCTGGTCAAGCCGTCGCCGGCCGAGGCGTTCCGCGCCTGGATGCCGTGGCTCGTCCTCTCGGTGCTGGTCTTCGTCTGGGGACTCCCCCAGGTCAAGGGCTGGCTGAACGGCTTCTGGAACCCGACGTTCAATTGGCCGAACCTGCACAACCTGGTGCTCAAGGCGCCGCCGATCGCGGCCCAGCCCACTCCCGAAGGGGCGACCTACAGCTTCAACCTGCTCTCGGCCACGGGCACGGCGCTCTTGCTCACCGGGATCATCTCCGGCCTGCTCTTGGGCATCAAGCCGGGCAGGCTGCTGGGGATCTTCCTCCAGACCGTCAACCGGGTGAAGTACTCGCTCCTCACCATCGCGGCGATGCTGGCGCTGGGCTTCACCACCCGCTTCGGCGGCTCGGACGCCAGCATGGGCCTCGCCTTCGCCAGCACGGGCAAGCTGTTCCCCTTCTTCTCCGCGATGCTGGGATGGCTGGGCGTGGCGCTGACCGGCAGCGACACCTCGTCCAACGTGCTCTTCGGAAATCTGCAGAAGATCACCGCGCAGCAGATCGGCCTGAGCCCCATCCTCACCGCGGCGACCAACAGCTCCGGCGGCGTGATGGGGAAGATGATCGACGCGCAGAGCATCGTGGTCGCCGGCGTCGCCACCGGCCAGCAGGGCCAAGAGGGCACGATCCTGCGCTACGTTTTCTTTCACAGCCTGGCCCTGGCCGTGCTGGTCGGCGTCCTGGTCATGGTGCAGGCCTACCTGGTGCCCGGTATCGTTCCGGGCTGAGGACTAGAACCAGAGCGAGCAACGCACCGAAGGGGGCTGGCAATCGCGGGCGGCATGATCTAGAGGAAGCCTCAGGAAGCGGCGTCGCCCAAGGAGAGACGAACATGGCTGGAATTCGGGTAGAGGGGAGCGCGGTGCCTGGCGGCGAGAAGGTCCTCACGGCCGAGGCGCTGGCGCTGGTCGAGAAGCTCCACCGCGCGCTCGACGGCCGGCGCAAGGAGCTCCTCGAGCGGAGGCAGAAGCGCCAGGTCGAGCTGTTCGACAAGGGCTCTGTGCCGGACTTCCTGGCGGAAACGGCCAGCGTGCGGAGCGGCGCCTGGAAGGTCGCCCCTGCACCGGCCGACCTGCAGCGCCGGCACATCGAGATCACCGGTCCGGTCGAGCGGAAGATGATGATCAACGCGCTCAACTCGGGCGCCGACGCCTTCATGGCGGACTTCGAGGACTCGCTCTCGCCCACCTGGAGCAACATCGTCCTCGGGCAGGTCAACTGCATCGACGCGGTCCGCCGCACCATCGAGTTCAAGAACCCCGACGGCAAGACCTACAAGCTCAAGGACAAGATCGCGACGCTCCTGGTGCGGCCGCGCGGCTGGCACCTGGACGAGCGGCACGTCACCGTGGACGGCAAGCCCGTCTCGGGCAGCCTGTTCGACTTCGCGCTCTACTTCTTCCACAACGCGCGCGAGCTGCTCAAGCACGGCAGCGGGCCCTACTTCTACCTGCCCAAGATGGAGAGCCACCTCGAGGCGCGGCTGTGGAATGACGCCTTCAAGCTGGCGCAGGACGAGCTGAAGATCCCGCAGGGGACCATCCGCGCCACGGCGCTGATCGAGACCCTGCCCGCCGCCTTCGAGATGGACGAGATGCTCTACGAGTTGCGCGATCACATGAGCGGCCTCAACGCCGGCCGCTGGGACTACATGTTCTCGTTGATCAAGAAGCTGCGGAACCGCAAGGACTTATTGTTGCCCGACCGCGTGCAGATCACCATGACGGTACCGTTCATGCGCGCCTACACCGAGCTCTTGGTCAAGACCTGCCACCGCCGGGGCGCGCACGCGATGGGCGGCATGTCGCCGTTCATCCCCAGCCGCAAGGACGCCGTGGTCAACGACAAGGCGATGTCCCAGGTGCGCGCCGACAAGCTGCGCGAGACCAACGACGGCTTCGACGGCACCTGGGTGGCGCACCCGGATCTGGTGCCGATCGCGCGCGAGGCGTTCGAGAAGGTGCTGGGGCAGAAGCCGCACCAGAAGGACAAGCTGCGCGAGGAAGTGAACGTGAAGGCCTCGCAGCTGGTCGACACCCACGTCGCCGGCGGCAAGATCACCGAGGCCGGCTTCCGCCTCAACGTCAGCGTCGCGCTGCAGTACCTGAACCAGTGGCTCCTCGGGAACGGTGCGGCCGCCATCAACAACCTGATGGAGGACGCGGCCACCGCCGAGATCTCCCGCGCCCAGCTCTGGCAGTGGATGAAGAACGGCGCCTCGCTGGACGACGGGCGCAAGGCCGATCGCGCGCTCTACGAGAAGATCCGCGACGAGGAGGTCGCCCGGCTGGGCGGGGTCAAGGAGGGCCGCTACCGGGAGTCGGTCGCCATCCTCGACGAGCTGGTCGACACCCGGCGGTTCCACGACTTCCTCACCACCATCGCGTACGAGAAGTTGGACTGAACGAACCCGGCCGAGGCTTTCATGCCTGACTCACGCAGCCCCCTTTCGCTCGTCGAGGCGGAACAGGCCCGGGCCGCCGCCGCCCTCGCCGTCAACCCCGCGCAGGCCCACGCAGCGCTTTCGGGTACACCGCACACCGGCGGGGCGTTCGTCGCCGCGCCGGCGCGGTTGGCGGAGCGCATCAGAGCGGTGGTGGGCGAGCGCAACTGCATCACCGAGCGGACGCAGCTGCGCACCTACGAGTGCGACGCGCTGACCAGCTTCCGGGTCACGCCGGGGCTGGTCGCCCTGCCGGCCTCCGCCGAAGAGGTGGTGCAGGTGATGAAGCTCGCGCACGCCGCCGGCGTGCCGGTGGTGCCGCGCGGCTCGGGCACCGGGCTCTCCGGCGGGGCGCTGCCGGTGCCGGGCTGCGTGGTGCTGGGCCTGTCGCGAATGAAGCGGATTCTGGAGATCGACTTCGCCAACGGCTGGATGCGGGTGGAGCCCGGCGTCATCAACCTCGACGTCAGCAAGCGCATCGCCCCCGAGGGCTACTACTACGCGCCCGACCCGTCGTCCCAGAGCGTCTGCAGCATCGGCGGCAACGTGGCGGAGAACTCCGGCGGCGCGCACTGCCTGAAGTACGGCTTCACCGTCAACCATGTGCTCGCCGCCAAGGTGGTCCTCGCCGACGGCGAGGTGGCGACGCTGGGCGGGTCTTCGCTCGATACGCCTGGCTATGATCTGATCGGCACGCTGGTCGGCAGCGAGGGCACCCTGGCGATCGTCACCGAGGTGACGCTGCGGATCCTGCGCAAGCCCGAGGCCACCCGCACCTTCTTTGCCACCTTCCCCTCGACCGACGAGGCGGGCAACGCGGTCTCCCGGATCATCGCCGCTGGAATCGTGCCCGCCGCCATCGAGATGATGGACCGGCTCGCGATCAAGGCCATCAAGGCGGCCACCGGCGTCGACTGGCCCGACGTGGGTGCGGCTCTGCTGATGGACGTGGACGGGCCGCTGTCAGAAGTCGAGCACACCGCCCAGGCGGCGGTGAAGCTCGCCCGCGATGCGGGCGCGCTGCAAGTCAGGCTCCCCAAGGACGAGAACGAGCGCGCGGTGATGTGGAAGGGACGCAAGAGCGCGTTCGCGGCTGTGGGCCGGATCAGCCCCAACTATGTAGTGCAGGACGGCGTGATCCCGCGCTCGGAGATCGCCAAGGTGCTGCGCCAGGTGGAGAAGCTCGCCAGCGAGGCCGGCCTGCGCTGCGCAAACGTCTTCCACGCCGGCGACGGCAACCTGCACCCCCTGGTGCTCTACGACGCCAAGGTGCCCGGGCAGGAGGTGCGCGCCGAGAAGCTGGCCGGCGACATCCTCAAGCTCTGCGTCGCGGCCGGCGGCTCGATCACGGGCGAGCACGGCGTCGGGGCCGACAAGGCGCCGTACATGGCCGACATGTTCAACGAGGACGACCTCGCCACCATGGGCCTCTTGCGCTGCGCTTTCGATCCCGAGGGACGCATGAACCCCGGCAAGGTCTTCCCCACTCCCCGCCTCTGCGGCGACCGGCCCGGCGTGTACCATCCGCACGCGACCGAACTTTTGGGACAGGCCGGTCGAGGCTGATGGGCTCTGTCTCCAGGCCGGGCACCGCCGCCGACGCGATCCTGGGCGTCGTTCCCCGCGTCGTCTATTCGCCCGGCTCGCAGGAGGAGGCGCAGGAGGTCCTGCGCCTGTGCGCGCGCGAACGCATGTCGGTTGGTTTCGCCGGCGGGCGCACCGAGATCGGGCTGGGCGCAAAGCCTCTGCGCCTCGATGCACTGGTGGAGACGAGCTTGCTCGCGCGGGTCTTCGACTACGCGCCCTCCGACATGGTGCTGGCCGCCGAGGCGGGGACGCCGCTCGCGGCCATCCAGGCGCTGGCCGGAAAAGAGGGCCAGCAGCTCGCGCTCGATCCGCCGCTGCCGGAGCGCGCCACGGTCGGCGGCGTCGTCGCCGCCAACTCCTTCGGGCCGCGGCGCGCGCGCTACGGCTCCGTCCGCGACGTGATCATCGGCATCGGCCTGATCCGCGGCGACGGAGCGCTCGCGCACGGCGGCGGCAAGGTGGTGAAGAACGTAGCCGGGTTCGACCTGCCCAAGATGGCCTGCGGCTCTCTCGGTACGCTGGCGATGATCGGCACGGTCACCTTCCGGCTGCACCCGCTGCCCGAGGAGTCGGCCACGTTGCTGATCGAACGGCGCAAGCCCGCCGAGGTCAGGAGCCTGCTCGAGGCGATGGTCAAGGCTCAGCTCGAGCCCGGCTCGGTCGTCGCGCTCCGGGACGACGGCGGCGGCGACTTCGCGCTGGCGGTCCGCTTCGAGGGATTCGCCGCCGGCGTGAGGCAGCAGACGCAGGCGCTGCAGCGGATCTGTCGGGACCCGGGCCGCACGGCCGTCGACCGGCTCGCCGAAGCGGAGGCGCGGGCGGTCTGGGCCCGACACGACGCGGTGCGCACGCAAGGGAACCTCCGCCTCAAGCTGACCGCGCAGGCAACCCATCTCGAGCACCTCGATCGCGCGGTCTTGGGGCCGCTGGCGGCGGCGCTGCGCTCGCCGCGCGCCGCCTGGTACGCGTCCCTGGGCATCGGGTTCGTCTCCGGCGACGCCGCCGATGCGGCCGCGGCCGCCGCCGCCATCGAGTCCGCGCGAAAGACAGCGGTGGCCTGCGGCGGCTCCCTGACCATCACCGCGGCTCCCGAGGAGGTGCGCGCCCGCGTGGACGTGTGGGGCCCGACGCCGCCCGCCTTCGCGCTGATGCGAAGGCTCAAGGAGCGCTTCGATCCCGAGCACCGCCTCAGCCCGGGCCGCTTCGTGGGAGGGATCTGACCGTGCCGGAGCAAAAGCTGATCGACGAGTGCGTGCACTGCGGCTTCTGCCTGCCGGCTTGCCCGACGTACCACAACTGGAACGAGGAGATGGATTCGCCGCGCGGGCGCATCTATCTGATGAAGTCGATCAACGATGGGTCGGTGCCGCTCGGCGACGCGATCAAGCACTTCGACCGCTGCCTGGGCTGCATGGGCTGCGTCACCGCCTGCCCCTCCGGCGTGAAGTACGACGCGCTGATCGAGGAGACCCGCGCCGAGGTGGAGGCGCACCACCGCCGCTCGCTCGGCGACCGGCTCTTTCGCGCGCTGATCTTTTCGCTCTTCCCCTACCCGGCCCGGCTCAAGGTGGCGCTCGTCTTCCAGCTCCTCTACGTGAAGTCCGGGTTGCGCTGGCTCGTGCACAAGCTGGGCATTCTCCGCCTGCTGCCCCGCCGCCTCGCTCAGATGGAAAACTTGATGCCAGGAGTCAGCGCGGCGGCGCTGTCGGCGTCGCTGCCCGACTTCAGCCCGGCCCGGGGACCGCGCAGGGCGCGGGTGGCGCTCCTGACGGGCTGCGTTCAGCGCGTCTACTTCCCCGAGGTGAACGCGGCCACGCTGCGCGTGCTCAACGCCGAGGGCTGCGAGGTGGTGCTCCCGCGCGGACAGGGCTGCTGCGGCGCGCTCTCGCTCCACTCCGGCCGCGACGCCGAGGCGCGCGCCTTCGCCCGCGAGCTGATCGCCCTGTTCGAGGCGGACCCGGTGGACGCGATCATCGTCAACGCCGCCGGTTGCGGCTCGAACCTCAAGGAGTACGGCCGCCTGTTCAAGGATGATCCGCGGTGGGGCCCGCGCGGCGCCGCCCTCGCCGCCAAGGTCCGTGACGTGAGCGAGTTCCTCGCCGGCCTCGCCCCGGTGGCGCAGCGGCACCCGCTGCCGGCGCGGGTCGCCTACCACGACGCCTGCCACCTCGCGCACGCGCAGAAGATCCGCGAGCAGCCGCGCGCGCTCCTGCGCGGCATTCCCGAGCTGCAGCTCTGTGAGATCGAGATGGGCGACCAGTGCTGCGGCAGCGCCGGGGTGTACAACCTCTTGATGCCGGAGAGCGCGCACGAGGTGGGGGAGCGCAAGGTGGTGAACGTGCTGGCGGCGAAAGCCGACGTGCTGGCAAGCGCCAATCCCGGCTGCACGCTGCAGATCCAGTCGATCCTGCGCGAGCGCGGCGCAACGCTGCGCGCCGCGCATCCCATCGAGATCCTCGACGCCTCGCTGCGCGGGGCCTCCGCCGCGGAGCTGGGCAGAGCCTGAGGGGAGCGCTCTGTAGAGGGAGGCTCGACGTAGCCGTCCCGAGTGCGTTTCCCGCGCGGGAGGCGTAGTCTTTCCGTTCATTGCTGAGGAGGAACCATGCTGTTCAGGAAGCTCTTTCGACTGCTCGTGCTGGGCGGCGCGGTGGTGGGTACGACGTCGGGTTCCGCAACGCCTGGCCAGGACCAGCAAGCGGCCGAGAAGAAGCCCGCCGGCGGCTGGGCGCCGGACGGCGGAACCGCGAAAGCCCAGGGCTCGGAAGGCGGAACCACGAAGGCCCAGGGCTCGGACGGCGGAACAGCGAAGGCCCAGGGCTCGGACGGCGGAACGACTCCCGACCCCGGCGGCGGAGTCAACGGGCCTCTGCGCGGAGCTCTCCCTCTCCTACGGGGAGCCGATCGACGGCCTCACGGACGATCTCATGATCGCGCCCAGGAGTCTTGGCCCCCGCCAAGCCGTCCTCTACGAAGTCGTCGCGGCCTGTTGCATCACCGAGACGGAGAGCGTGTCGAGCCTGGCCACGCTGCTGGCCGAGGAGGTGGAGCCCCCGGTCCAGAGGGTCCTTCGCGAGATCGCCAGGGACGAGGTCGTGCACGGCCGCATCGGCTGGGCGCACCTGGCCCGCGAGGCGGCGCTGCACGACGTCTCGTTTCTCTCCGCTTGGATTCCCTCGATGCTCTCCGGCACCGTCGACGACGGGCTCTTTTCCGGAGCGGACGCGGAGTCGGAAGCGGAGGAGCTCCTGCGCCACGGCGTGCTCCCGCATTCGCGCAAGAGACCCTCGTCGAGCAAAGCTCGACGAGCCTCCCTCCGCTGACGGCCGGACTCCCGGCCGGGCCGCCTCCGGCGGCGGGGTCAACTCAACTGAGCGGTGGGACTAAGCGGATGGGGGCTAACCCCAGGGGTCAGCACAGCTGAGCCCTGGGGTTAGAGGCCGAGATACGCGGCGCGAATTGCGTCGTTGGAGCTCAGCTCGGCGGAGGTGCCGCTGATGGTGAGCCGCCCGGTCTCGATCACGTAGCCGCGGTGGGCGAGCTCCAGCGCCTTCTTCAAGTTCTGCTCGACCAGCACGATGGTCATGCCCTCGCGGTGCAGCCGCTCGACGGTGCGGAACACCTGATCGACCATGATCGGCGCCAGCCCCAGCGAGGGCTCGTCGAGCATCAGGAGGCGCGGCTCGCTCATCAGCGCGCGGCCGATGGCGCACATCTGCTGCTCGCCGCCGGAGAGGCTTCCCGCGAGCTGCCCGCTGCGCTCCGCCAGCCGCGGGAAGAGCGACTCCACCTTTTCCAGGTTCTGCCGCATCCGCGGGCGCACGCCCTTGCCGAACGCGCCCAGCTCGAGATTCTCGCGCACCGTGAGCTGCGGCCACAGCTCCCGGCCCTCAGGGACCAGGGCGATGCCGAGGGCCGGCCGCGCGCTTGCCGCCACCAGCGAGAGGTCCTGCCCGCGGAAGCGGATGACCCCGTTCCGCGGCGGCCGCACGCCGGCGATCGCGCGCAACGTGGTGGTCTTCCCCGCCCCGTTGCTGCCGAGCAGCGTGACGATCTCGCCTTCGTGCACCTCGAGGGAGACGCCGAACAGGACCTGCACGTCGCCGTAGGCGACCTCGATGTCCTTCACTTCCAGGAGGGGCGCCGCGGCGGTCACGGGTGGGCCCCCTTCGCCGCGCTCTCGCCGAAGTAGGCGGCGATGACTTTTTGGTCGCGGGTCACCGCGGCAGGCGTCCCGTCCGCGATCTTCTTTCCGTAGTCGAGCACCATCACCCGGTCGGAGAGGCTCATCAGGGCGGCCATCACGTGCTCGATGATGATGATGGCGAGCTTCCGCTTCTCGCGGATCTCGCGGATGAGCCGCGTCAGCATCAAGGCCTCGGTGGGGTTGACGCCGGCGATCACCTCGTCGAGCAGCAGCACTCGCGGGTTGCAGGCGAGCGCGCGGGCGAGCTCCAGCCGCTTGCGCCCCGAAAGCGTCAGCCCGCCCGGCGCCTGGAAGGCGCGGTCCTCGAGGCCCACCAGCTTCAGCACCGCCATCGACTCGTCGCGCGCCGCCTGCCCGCGCAGCCGCCCGCCGTAGGTGGCGCCGACCATCACGTTCTCCAGCACGTTGAGGTTGCCGAAGGGGCGGACGATCTGGTGCGTGCGCACGACTCCCTCGCGCACGATGCGGTAGGCGGGCTGCCCGCTGATCACCTTTCCCTCGAGCAGGATGGTCCCGGAGCTGAGCGGGATCGAGCCGGCGATGAGCGAGAAGAGCGTGGTCTTGCCCGCGCCGTTGGGGCCGATCACGCCGAGGATCTCGCCGTGCGAGAGCGAGAGGTCGACGGCGTCGACGGCTTTGAGGCCGCCGAAGTGCTTGCTGACGGCCTCGGCGCGCAGGATCTCGGTCATGGCCGCGGCCTCCCGCCCCCCGCCGCCGAGATGACGCCGCCGGCCGCCACGTCAGGGCCCAGGCGGATGCCCAGCTTGCGGGCGATGCGCAGCCCCAGGCCGGTGAGCCCGAGCGGCTCGAAGAGGATGGTGAGCACGAGCAGCAGTCCGTAGACGCCCAGGTAGAGCTGCGGCAGCGAGGCGATCAGGTACTGCTGCAGGAGGACGAAGACGAGGGCCCCCAGCACCGGTCCGAACATGGTGCCGACGCCGCCGATCACAGCCATCAAGAGGAAGGAGATCGACCGATCGAAGCCGAACAGGTCGCCGGGCTCGATGAAGTTGAAAAACGAGGCGTAGAAGCCGCCCGCGATCCCCACCACCGTGCCGCTCAGGAACAGCACCAGGTCCTGCGCGAAGGTGGGGTCGATGCCGACGTCGGCGGCGGCGTCGACGTCGCTCTTGATCGCGAGCAGCGCGAGGCCAAGCCGCGACTTGCGGATGGCGTAGGAGGCGAACACCACCAGCCCGAGGAACACGAGCCCGTACCAGTAGAGGGCGTGCTTGAGGCCCACGTCGATGGGCAAGGAGAGCCCCGAGGAGCCGCCGGTGAACTTGTCCCAGTAGGTGAGGACCAGGCGCGTCGACTCGCCCACGCCGATGGTGGCGATGGAGAAGTAGGGACCGCGCAGCCGCAGCGTCGGGTGGCCCCAGGCGAGCGCATAGAGGCCGGCCGCGAGCCCGCCCACGATCCAGGCGGCGAAGAACGGCAGCGGCGTATGCATCATCGCGCGCGCGGCCACGAAGCCACCCAGCCCGAACATGGCCGCGTGCCCGAAGCTCACCTGGCCCACGTAGCCGCCCAGCCAGTTCCAGGCCAGCGCGGCCGTGATGGAGAGGAAGGTGAGCGTCAACAAGTTGTGCAGGTACGAGGGCAGCGGCGCCACGAGCGGAAAGAGCGCGAGCACGAGGAAGACCGCGCCAAAGACGGGCGGCGCCGCCGGGGCCATCCACGCGGGGAGGAGCTTGCGCAAAAGGGAGGTCATCCGAGGACGCGCTGCCCGAAGAGGCCGCCAGGGCGGAGGATGAGCACCAGCACCAGCAGCACGAATCCCACCGCGGTGGTCAGGTAGGCGGGCAGGAAGAGGATCGCGAAAACCTCCACCACGGCAAGCACCAGCGCCGCCGCCGCGGTGCCTGCCACGCTGCCGAGGCCGCCCAGCACCACCACCACGAACGACTTGAGCAGCTCCCCCGAGCCGAACGTCGGGTTGAAGGCCACGATGGTCCCTCCGAGGAGTCCCGCCAGGCCTGCTAGCGCGCTGCCGATGCCGAACGTCAGCGCATAGACGCGCTGCACGTCGATGCCCACCAGAGTGCAGCTGTCGGCGTTCTGCGCCACCGCGCGGATGGCCTTCCCAAGCTGCGTGCGCGAGAGCAGCACCCACAGCGCGCCCAGCGAGGCGAGCGCCACGAAGAACACGGCCACCCGATTGACCGACACCGACGAGGTGCCGATGCGGACCGCCTCCGTGGAGTAGCTGGTCTGGATGGCGACGTCGTTCCCGCTGAAGAGCAGATAGGCCGCGTTGCGCAGGAGCAGCCAGACACCGAAGAGCAAGAGCAAGGACTGCACCGCGCCGGCGGCGCCGCGGGGCAGGTGGCGCACCAGCCCCAGGTAGATGGCCACGCCCGCCAGGAACGACGCGGCGAGGACGATCGGGATCGACAGGTACGGGTCGAGCCCCAGCCGCTCGTGCAGCACCCAGCCCATGTACGCGCCGGCCATGATCAGACCGCCGTGGCTCAGGTTGACGATGCGCAGCACGCCGTAGATGAGCCCCAGGCCGTAGGCCATGGTGGCGTAGAGACCGGCGAGCAGGACGGCGGAGAGGGCGAGGTCGAGAGCGTGGTTCATCTCACTTCGCGCCTGCGCACTTCGGGTTCGGCGAGCCCGGGGCCGTCGCCACGTCGGTGGGATAGACGATCGGCGACTTGCCGTCGGGCTGGTTCTGCTGGACCACGAATGGGTAGTAAGCCTGGTAGCCGTTCTCGGCGAGGAACTGCAGCGTGCCGCCGGCCAGGATGGACTCCATCTTCAGCGCGGCGAGCTTCTCGCGCACCTTGGCGCGGTCGGCGGAGCCGGCCTGCTCGATGGCGGTGAAGAGGGCGCGCGCCGTCTCGTACCCGAGCGCCTGGTACCACTCGGGCGCGCGGCCGCCGTACTTCGCCTTGAAGGCGTCGACGAACGCCTTGGCCGGTCCCCCCTTCGAGCCGAGCTGCGCGTTCCACCACACCGCCGAGATTACATAGTTGACGTTGGCCTGCCCGAGCGCGTCGACCGCGCCCTTCTCGCTGCCGCGCGCCCCGTAGCTCTGAACTTTATGGCAGAGGCCGTTGGTCACGTACTGCCGCTGCATGGTGATGTAGTCGGGCAGGTGCGCGTCGGCGAGGAACAGGTCGGCGCCGGCCGCCTTGACCTTGCTGAGCAGTGCGCTGAAGTCCTTGCCGTTGAGCTCGAACGCCTCGTCCACCACCACGATGAAGGCGCCGCCGCTCTTCTGGGCGAATTCGGTGACGCCGCGGCGGAAGTCCTTGCCGTGGTCCGTGTTCTCCCAGACCAGCGCGATCTTCGACGGCTTGGGCAGCTTGCCCGCCTTCTGCTGCAGCTCGAGCCAGCGCATCTGCGCGTCGGCGAGCAGGTTGACCGGTGCCAGCAGGCCGAACACGTTCTTGAAGCCGCGCGAGAAGATCTCGAGCGCCGCGCCGCCGCCCTGGACGTACGGGACCCCGTTCTGCTCGGCGACGACGCTCTGCGCCTTGACCAGGTGGCTCGCGTAGGTGCCGAGGAGGAAATCCACTTTGTCGCTGTTGATCAGGCGGTCGGCCAGGTTGGCCGCTGTGGCCTGCGTGCTGGTGTCGTCGAGCAGGGTCAGGGCCACCGGCACCTTCTTGCCGCCCAGGGTGAGGCCACCGGCCTTGGAGACTTCATCGAAGGCGAGCTCGTAGCCCTCCTTGTAGAATCCGCCCGCGCGCGCCTCCGAGCCGGTGAGCGGCAGCGTCGCGCCGATCTTGATCTGCGCGGGAATGGCGGCGGCGCCCCCCTGCGCGGTCTCGGCGCCTTGCTTGCAGCCGGCGAGCGCGAGGAGCGAAAGAGCTGCGGCTGCAGCGGCAGTTTCGGCGCGGCGATCGAGGCGCATTCGGCACAATCCTCCGTTGAAGGGCGGCGGCACAGTAGAGGCGCCTCGTCGAGAATGCAACGTCTTCGTGGCGATCCAGGGACGCATGGGACGCCCCTGCACTCCCGTGTATTCTGGAGCAATGGAGCCGACCGGAGCCGACGCGGGACTGGAGGAGTTGCTGTCGGCGCGCGTGCTGCTGGTGACGGGCAAGGGCGGCACCGGCAAGACCACGCTCGCGGCCGCGCTGGGCAGGCTTGCCGCCGCGCGGGGAAAACGCGTGCTGCTGGCCGAGATCGGGCAGGAGGAGATCGGCGCGAAGACCGCAGCGGCCTGTTCGCCCCTGCTCGAATCGCTGGGGGTCCCGGGGCCGCAGTCGAGCGGGGCGCCGCGCGAGATCGCGGCCAACCTATGGGCGGTGTTGCTCACCCCCGAGGCTGGCCACCGCGCCTTCCTGCACGACGTCTTGCCCTTCGGCTTCCTCATCGACCGCGCGCTCCGGGCCGAGCCGCTCAAGCGGTTCCTCGCGGCCGCGCCGGCGTTTTCGGAGCTGGGCGTGCTCTACCGAGGTCTGCAGTTCGTCAAGGCCGAACGGGGCGGCGTGCCGGAGTGGGACCTGGTGATCATCGACGCTCCGGCCTCCGGCCACGCCCTCGCCTTCGCGACGCTGCCGCAGATGCTGCTCAAGGTGATCCCGGGCGGGCCGATCGGGCGCACCGCCCGCGAAGGCATCTCCATCCTCACCGACCCGCGGCGCACGGTGGCGGTGATCGCCACGCTGCCGGAGAGCCTTCCTGTAAGCGAGGCCCTGGAGCTGGCGGCGGGCCTGGCGCGCAGCAACCTGCGCGTGCACGGCATCGTGGCGAACCAGATGCCGGCCGACCCGTTCTCTCCCGCCGAGCACGAGGCCCTCGCGGCGCTGCTCGGCAAGACGCGCGTGCTCGGGTCGCGCACGCTGCAACGCCTGGGGCGAGCGCAGGCGGCGCTGCGCCGGCTGCGCGAGGCCGCCGCGCGCGTGCTGGTGGTGCTGGAGCAGGACGAACGCGGCGCAGGTCTCGTCAGCGCGGTTGCCGCCGCTCTGGCCGGAGCGGCGTGAGCGAAGGCGAGCCCATCGCCGGGATCCTCCGGCAGAAGCGCGTGGTCGTCGTCTGCGGCGCGGGGGGCGTGGGCAAGACCACGACCTCCGCGGCGCTCGCCCTCGCGGCCGCCGCGCAGGGGCTCCGGGCGCTGGTGCTCACCATCGACCCCGCGCGACGTCTCGCCGAGGCGATGGGGACGCCCGCCCACGCGTCCGCCCCGGCGGCGGTGCCGCGCGAGCGGCTGGAGGCCGTAGGCGTTCCGGCCGCAGGGACGCTCGACGCCTGGATGCTCGATCCCGGCGTCGTCTTCGAGCGGCTGATCCACCGGCTCGCCTCGCCCGCGGCCGCGCGGGCCATCCTGGAGACGCGCCTCTACCGCCACCTCACCGAGCTCGTCGCGGGGATGCAGGAGTACACGGCGGCCGAGGCGCTCTACGAGTACGCCAGCGCGGACCGCTACGATCTGATCGTCCTCGACACCCCGCCCTCGCGCAACGCGCTCGGCTTCCTCGACGCGCCCGGGCGGCTCTCCAGCTTCCTCGACGGCCAGATCGTGCAGTTCTTCATGCCATCCAGGGGCGGCGGCATCCTCCGGCGCGCGGGCCGGCTGGTGGGCAGCGTGTTCTCGCGCGCGTTCGGCGAGCAGTTCGTCGGCGAGCTGCAGGCCTTCCTCGGCGCCTTCTCGGGCCTGTTCGGCACGCTGCGGGCGCACGGCAAAGGCGTCAAGGCCCTGCTCCAGTCGCCGCGCACGTCGTTCCTGCTGGTCACCTCGCCTGAGGAGGCCGCGCTGCGCGAGGCGCTCTACTTCCGCGACCAGATCCTGGCGCGCGAGCTGCCCTTCGCGGGCTTCGTGCTCAACCGGTCGCTGGCGCGGGTACGCGAGCTGTCGCACCCGGACACGCTCGCCCCCGAAGCGCGCGAAGCGGAAGCGCGGACCGCGCTGCGCAAGCTTGGCCACCTGGCCGACCGCGAGCACGCGCAGGCCGGCCGCGACTCCGCGCTGCTCGAGCGGCTCGCCTCTCTGGCGGGGCCGGACCGCTTCGCGGTGGCCGCTCCCCATCTGGGCGACGCCGTTGAGGACCTGCTCGGCCTGTTGGAGCTCGCGCGCGGGCTCGGAGCGCTCGCGGGGCCTTGAGAACATGTTGCCAGGCTGATCATTTGACGTCGCGGCCCCAGATGGGGGACAGGATCCGCGGAGGCGCCATGGAACCCCTGCCTCGCTCGTACAATGCAGCGTCGGACCTGATCGACGGGAACTTGCGGTCTGGCCGCGGAGCGCGGGCGGCGATCCGCGAGCAGGGTCGCGAGACCTCCTACGCCCGCCTGGCCGAGCTGGTGAACCGGGCCGGCAACGCCCTCGCCGGGCTCGGCCTTCTGCAAGAGCAGCGCGCCCTGCTCTGCCTGCTCGACACGGCCGACTTCCCCGCCGCGTTCTGGGGTGCCATCAAGTTGGGCGCGGTGCCCGTGCCGGTCAACACGCTGCTGACCGCGCAGGACTACGACTTCATGCTGCGCGATTCGCGGGCGCGCGTGCTGGTCGTGAGCGGCGCGCTGCTCGACAAGCTCCTGCCCATCCTGCCCGGGCAGCCGTTCCTGCGGGTGGTGGTGGTCTCCGATCCTTCGGTCGCCGGGCTGCCCGCAGTCACCGGCCTCGTCTTCCACGCCTTCGCGCAGCTGCTCGAGCGGGCGTCGCCGACGCTCGACCCCGCGCAGACCACGCCGGACGATGTCGCGTTCTGGCTCTACTCGAGCGGCTCGACCGGCACGCCCAAGGGCGCCGTCCACCTGCACCGCGACCTGATCGCGACCGCCCGGCTCTACGGCCAGGGATTGCTGCGGATGACCGCAGACGACGTCTGCTTCTCCGCGGCCAAGCTGTTCTTCGCCTACGGCCTGGGGAACGCGATGACCTTCCCGTTCTCGGTGGGCGCCACCGCGGTTTTCTTGATGGAGCGCCCCA
>WNFI01195958.1_pt1 | contig 95494 bp, 90 predicted proteins | sample 5400471 | NCBI WGS metagenome assembly WNFI01 (sample SAMN13153348, study PRJNA577476) | soil metagenome | isolation source: 100 cm saprolite on Douglas fir-dominated hillslope | place: USA:California | collected 2013-09-17 | reverse complement strand
GACGATCTCGACCAGCTCCTCCGCCCGTTCGACGAAATCAGTGTGCGGAAATTCCTTGTAGCAGATCAGCACATCCGCGCTCTCGCGCATCGCCGTGGTAAGATGACAGTGCGGGTCGAGCTCGGCGCCGATCGGCACTTTCGGCCCCACGATCGCGCGTACGCGCGACAGGATGTCTCCCTCGCAATCGTCATAGCCTTGGGCGATCATCGCCCCGTGCAGGCCGAGCACGACCATGTTGACCGGCATCGCTGCGCGCAGCTCGTCGAGAATTTGATCGCGCAGCTGCTCGTAGGTCGCGCGCGCGGTAGGCGCGGCCGGTTCGGCCCAGGCGCAAAGCCCTTCAATCACCGTCCATCCGCGCTCCTTGGCCTTGCGCCTGAGCACCCAGAGTGGAGCCGTGGTCGGCCGCGGGAAGTCGGGATGCGTTCCGGCCGGCGCATAGAAGGAATCCTTAAAGCTTTGCAGGTTTGTCGGAACGGGCGAGAAGCTGTTGCTCTCAGTCGCGACAGAGGCCGTGAAGACGCGCATCAATACTCCCAGGCTAATGCCGATCGGCTAAATGGAAGCGGGCGGCGCGGATAGTACGCCGCGGAACCGATTGTGCCGTGCAAGCAAATAGGCGAAGGTCACTCGCGATGCTTGCCGTTTCTTTAGGCAGGGCGGGGCGATAGACACCGAGCGCCCTCGCGCCGCCTCGGGTTTGGAGAGCCGGCGGGGATAGAGGCGGCATGCCGATAGGCATCGCCCAATCGGGGTCTCCGCTGGCATGGCTTGTGCAGTCGACTTGCGGCACGCGGCGATCGTCCAGAGGGCTACAGGCATGTTCGAGTTGTGCGTTTCACGGTTCAGCCAAACTCTCGCCATTGGCGTTATGGCCGTGACGATGCTGTTCGGACCGGCGGCGAGGGCGCAGGAGAAGGTGCTGCGTGCGGTACCTTCACGCTGCGCGACGGGCTGAAATTCCACGACGGCAGCCCGGTCGGGCCCAAGGACGCGATCGCATCGCTCAAGCGCTGGGGGGTCAAGGACGGGGTCGGGCAGCGCCTGCTGTCGTTTACCGAAAAATTCGAGATCGTCGATGCCAAGACCTTCCGTCTGGTGCTGACGGAACCCTATGCCATGGTGCTGGAGAGCCTCGGCAAGACCGGCACCTCCGTCCCGGTCATCATGCGCGAGAAGGACGCGCTGGTCGATGCGAACACCCAGATCACCGAGGCGATCGGCTCGGGACCCTTCAAATTCGCCAAGGAACTCTGGGTTCCCGGCAGCAAGACGGTGTATCTGAAGAATCCCGACTATGTTCCGCGGCCCGGCAACGAGCCAACCTCGGGCTTCGCCGGCAGCAAGATCCCGAAGGTCGATCGGATCGAGCTGATCTGGATCTCCGACCCGCAAACCGCGATGTCGGCGCTGATCAACGGCGAGATCGATTTCTTAGAGACCCCCAACATCGACTTCGTGCCGATGCTGGAAGGAGCGTCTGGGGTCAAGCTGATGAAGACCGGCAAGCTCGACAGCACCTACGGGCTAATCCGCCTGAACCACCTTCACCCGCCCTTCAATAATGTGAAGGCGCGACAGGCGATGTACTACCTCATCAACCAGGAAGACTTCCTGCGCACCGTGGTCGGCGATCCGAATTACTACACCGTTTGCCAGGCGCTGATCCTGTGCGGGTCGCCCTTGGCCAACGACGCGGGCACCGCGATGCTGAAAGACTACGACCCGAAAAAGGTGCTGCCGATGATGCGCGAGGCCGGCTACAAGGGCGAGCCGATCACCGTGCTGCAGGCGACCGATCACCCCACCATCACGCCGTCGACCCAGGTCCTGATCCAGGCAATGCGCGACGCCGGGCTCAACGTCGATGCGCAGCCCATGGACTGGGGCTCAGTGGTGTCGCGCCGCTCCAAGAGGGAACCACCGACACAGGGTGGATGGAACATCTTCGTCAGCACATCGAGCGGCGTCACCGGCTCCAACCCGGTGCTGCATACTTGGCTCGGTGCTGCCTGTGACAAATCCAATGTCGGCTGGCCTTGCGACGAGCAGGTCGAGAAGCTGCGCAACGCCTACGGCTTCGCTCAAAGCGACGCCGAGAAGCTGCAGGTCACCCGCGATCTGCAGGCGCGCGCCATCGAGCAGGTGGTCTATGTGCCATTCGGCCAATGGACCCAGCCGCTCGCCTATCGCGCCGACCGGCTTGAGGGGATCGTGCCCAACACCGGGCTGGTCGTGTTTTGGAACATCGCCAAGAAGTAGTCGACATACAGTGACCCGCTACATCCTGGGAAGGCTGCTCGCGACCGTTCCGGTCATGGTCGTGGTCACGGTTTTCGTGTTCTTCCTGCTGCGTATCGCACCCGGTGATCCGGCGGCGATCATCGCCGGCGAAGATGCGACCGTGGAGGCCATCGGCGCGATGCGCGCGAAGCTCGGCCTTGACCGGCCGGTGCTGGAGCAGTTCGGCTTGTGGCTCCTGCGTCTCGCGCAGGGTGATCTGGGCGTTTCCATCTTCTCCAACCTGCCGGTGACGCGGCTGATCGCGCAGCGGCTTGAACCGACTGTGGCGTTGATGCTCTCGACGCTGCTGGTGGCCGTCAGCCTGGCCGTGCCGATCGGGGTGCTGGCCGCGTGGAAGGCGCGCAAATTGATCGATCGCGTGGTGATGGTGTTCGCCGTGATGGGGTTCGCGCTGCCTGGCTTCCTGGTGGGCTATGTCCTGATATACCTGTTCGCCGTGCAGTTGCGCTGGCTGCCGGTGCAGGGATACCGGCCGATCGGCGAAGGGTTCTGGCCGTTCGCCGAGGGGCTGATCCTGCCGTCGGTGGCGCTCGGTCTGACTTACATGGCATTGATTGCACGCATCACCCGGGCCTCGATGCTGGAGGTGCTGTCGCAGGACTATATCCGCACCGCGAACTCCAAAGGGCTGGCGACCGGCCGTGTCCTGCTGCTGCATGCGCTAAAGAATGCGTCGGTGCCGATCGTAACCGTCATCGGCATCGGGGTGGCACTCCTGATCTCGGGCGTCGTGATCACCGAGACCGTGTTCAACATTCCCGGCCTTGGACGGCTGACGCTGGATGCGGTGCTGAAGCGCGATTATCCCATCATCCAGGGGCTGATCATCGTTTTCGCCGGCACCAAGGTGCTGGTGAATTTGATGGTCGACATCTCCTATGCCTTTCTCGATCCGCGCATCCGGTATTGAGCAATGACGGACACCGCGATCGATATGCCGGTTCCGCCCACGCCGTTGGCACGCCTCGCCACGGGAATTCGGCGTAATCCGACCATCGCCTTGGGCGTCTTCATGCTCGCTGTTCTGGTGACCGTAGCGCTGATTGCACCCTGGATCAGCGGCGATCCGTTCAAGCTCGCATCGATCAATCGGCTGCGCCCGCCCTCGGAACGGTTCTGGTTCGGCACCGACCAATTTGGGCGCGACGTCTTCGCGCGCACCATGCACGGCGCGCGGGTGTCGCTGATGGTGGGCTTTGTGGTGGCGGCAATCTCTTGCGCCGTGGGGCTGCTGCTCGGCCTGCTATGCGGCTATTTCCGCCGGGTTGACGCGCTGTTGATGCGGGTCATGGACGGGCTGATGGCGATTCCCTCGCTCCTGCTGGCGATCGCGCTGATCACGCTGACGCGGCCCGGATTGGAGATCGTGATCCTGGCCATCATCATTCCGGAGGTGCCGCGCATCGTCCGTGTGGTGCGCAGCCTGGTGCTGTCGATCCGCAGCCAGCCCTATATCGAAAGTGCGGTCGCCGGCGGTACCCGCGCGGCCAAGCTGCTGCTGCGCCATATCCTGCCGAACACGCTGGCGCCGCTGATCGTGCAAGGCAGCTACGTGTTCGCCTCCGCCATGCTGATTGAGGCCGGTCTCAGCTTCATCGGTGCCGGCGTGCCGCCGGAGACACCGAGCTGGGGCAACATCATCGCGCAAGGCCGCTCGTTCTTCCAGCTCGCCCCGTGGACGATCCTTATCCCGGGCTGCTTCCTGGCGATCGCCGTACTCGCGGTCAACATGCTGGGCGACGGGCTGCGCGACCGTCTGGACCCGCGACTGGCGAGGCGCATGTGACGAGCACAACGGTGAACCTGCTGGAGGTGCGCGATCTCGCCACGCATTTCTTCACCCGGGACGGCGTGGCACGGGCGGTCGACGGGGTCAGCTTCGACCTCGCCCGCGGCGAGACGCTCGGCATCGTTGGCGAATCCGGCTGCGGCAAGTCGGTCACCGCACTCTCGATTCTGCGGCTGCTGGCGGCCGAGACCGGACGGATCGTCGCCGGATCGGTGCGCTTCGAGGGCTGCGAGCTGACCACGCTGTCCGACGAGGCGATGAAGGGCATCCGCGGACATCGCATCTCGATGATCTTCCAGGAGCCGATGACCAGCCTCAACCCGGTGCTGACTATCGGCACGCAGATCGCCGAGAACGTGGTGCGCCACAAGGGCGCCTCGTGGCAGGCTGCGCGCGAACGGGCGCAGGCGATGCTCGACCTCGTGGGCATCGGCGACTCCCGGCGCCGGCTGGACGACTATCCGCATCAGCTCTCCGGCGGCATGCGCCAGCGAGTGATGATCGCCATGGCCCTGTCCTGCGATCCGCAGCTGCTGATCGCCGACGAGCCGACCACGGCGCTCGATGTGACCATCCAGGCGCAGATCCTGGACCTGATAATCGAACTGAAGGAGAAACTGGGCACCGCGGTGCTGATGATCACGCATGATCTCGGGGTGATCGCCGAGACGACCCAGCGCGTGGTGGTGATGTATGCCGGGCGCAAGGTCGAGGAAGCGCCCGTCGACGCGTTGTTCGCCCGGCCGATGCATCCCTACACACGTGGTCTGATGCAGGCGATCCCGCGACTGGATGTCGATGCTGAGATCGCCGGGCTGCGTCCGCGGCTGCAGGAGATCCCGGGCATCGTCCCGGCGTTGACGCGGCCGATCGTCGGTTGCGCCTTTGCTCCGCGCTGTCGTTTCGCGACCGCGCAGTGCCGGGCCGAACGCCCGCCTCTGACCGAGGCCGGCGCCGGTCACGAAGTCGCCTGTTGGGAGGTCGAGCGCGTCCTGGAGTCCGCCGCATGAGCGCCGCGCCGAGCCTGGAAGTGCGTCATCTCGTTAAGCATTTCCCGATCCATGGCGGCTTCTTGCAGCGCCAGACCGGAACGGTGAAGGCGGTCGACGATGTGAGCTTCGCAATCCGCCGCGGCGAGACGCTCGGGTTGGTCGGCGAGTCCGGCTGCGGCAAGTCGACCGTGGGCAAGACGGTGCTGAAGCTGCTGGAGCCGACCTCCGGTACCGTCCTGCTGGACGGGGTGGATGTATCGGGGTTGTCACCGGCGAAAATGTGGCCGTACCGCAGGCGGATCCAGACCGTGTTCCAGGATCCCTATTCGTCGATGAATCCGCGGCTGTCGGCCGGCACGATTGTCGGCGAGCCGCTGGAAAACTTCGGCATCGCCACGAGGGCGGAGAAGGAGGAGCGGGTGGCGGCGCTGTTCGAACGCGTCGGTCTGCGGCCGGAAGCCATGCGCCGCTATGCCCACGAGTTCTCCGGCGGCCAGCGGCAGCGCCTCGGCATCGCCAAGGCCCTATCGGTCAACCCGGATGTCATCGTCGCCGACGAACCGGTCTCCGCACTCGACGTGTCGGTGCGGGCGCAGGTTCTGAACCTGCTGATCGACCTGCAGGACGAATATCGGCTGGCCTATCTGTTCATCAGCCACGACCTCGCGGTTATGCGCCATATCAGCCACCGCATCGCGGTGATGTATCTCGGCCGGATTGTCGAACTGACCGACAAACGGTCGCTGTTTGCAACGCCGCTGCATCCGTATACCGAGGCGCTGCTGTCGGCGGCCCCGCTGCCGGACCCGGCGAAGCGCAAAGCCAAGCGGCTGATCCTGAAGGGCGACGTGCCGAGCCCGGCGAATCCTCCCCGCGGCTGCCATTTCCACACCCGCTGCCCGGCCGCGCAGCCGGCCTGCCGGGAGGTGACACCGCCGTTGCTGGAGGTCTCGCATGGGCATCACGTGGCCTGCCTGCGGCGTCCGGTCGGCGGCGACCCGGCACCGCTCAGCGCGTAGACGGTGCAACAGGCGTCACAAACGCCCGGACGCCAGCTGCCCCTTCGCGTGCCTGTTCAGGCGCAAATCGGGATATTCCCGCAGGGCCACTCAGAACACGACGGCTTGGCCGTCCTTGCGCGGGTCGGAGCCAGCGACGTAGGTGCCGCTCTCCCCTTTCAAGATGAGCTGGGCGCCACCCATGCCGAACGCATTGTCGGGCTCCTCGATGTAAATCTCGTGGCCGCGATCCTTCAGCGCATTCAGGAGATCGGCTCCCATTTCCGCCTCCACGGCGACCTGGCGGCCCTTGATCACGCGCCAGCGCGGCGCGTCGGCCGCGGCTTGCGGGTTCTGCCGGTAGCGCAGCACGCGCAGCACCATCTGCAAGTGTCCCTGCGCCTGCATCCGGCCGCCCATCAGGCCGAAGGACATGACCGGCACGCCGGCTTGATCGGTCACAAAACCGGGAATGATTGTATGGAGCGGCCGCTTGCGGGGCCCGACCTCATTCGGATGGCCGGGCTCGAGCGTGAAGCCGAAGCCGCGATTTTGCAGGCTGATGCCGGTGCCCGGCACCACGATGCCAGAGCCGAATCCGTTATAGTTGGACTGGATGAATGACACCATCATGCCGCTCGCGTCCGCGGCGGTGAGATAGACGGTTCCACCCGGTTTCGGCGCCCCGTGGCCGGGCGCTCCCGCTCGCTTGCGATCAACCAGTGCCGCGCGCGCGGCGAGATAGGCGGGGTCAAGCAGATTGGCCGGCGGAACCGACATGAAGGCAGGATCGGACACGAAACGGTCGAGATCGGCCAACGCAAGCTTGGTGGCTTCGATGGCGAGGTGGATAGTCTCGACATCGTTCACCGGCCGCGCGCCGATATCGAGCGCCTCCAGCATGCCGAGCGCCATGAGCGTCGCGATGCCCTGGCCGTTCGGCGGCAACTCGTGGACGACGCTGCCGGAGAAGGGCTGGGCGATGGTCCCGCACCAGTCCACTTTATGAGCCGCGAGATCCTCGATGGTCATGGCCCCGCCATGCGCGGCGGCAAAGGCTGCGATTTTCTCCGCGAGCACGCCGCGATAGAACGCCTCGCCTTCGCTTTCGACGATCAGTTCGAGGCCGCGGGCATGGGCCTCGGAGCGGAAGATTTCGCCTGCCCGCAGCGCGCGCCCTTCAGGCAGGAAACATTCCGCAAAGCCGGGCTGCTTGCCGAGCAGCTCGGCCGCACGGCGCCATAGCTCCGCGACGACAGGAGAAACCGGGTAGCCCTCCCGCGCATAGCCGATGGCGGGCTCGGCGAGCGTGGCCAAGGGCAGCTTGCCGAATCGTTTGGACAGCGCCACCCAGGTCGACACCGCGCCAGGCACGGTCACGGAGTCCCAGCCGCGCTGGGGCATCGCTTTGTGTCCGGCGAAGCGCTTGGGCGTCCAAGCTGCCGGCGAGCGGCCCGAGCCGTTGAGCCCGTGCAAGGCCTTGCCGTCCCAGACGATGGCAAAGGCGTCGCTGCCGAGCCCGTTTCCCGACGGCTCCACGACGGCCAGCGTCATCGCCGCGGCGAGCGCGGCATCGACCGCATTGCCGCCCTTCAGCAGCATCCGCAGGCCGGCTTGAGCTGCCAATGGCTGCGACGTGGCGACCACGTTGCGCCCGAGCACCGGGGCGCGGCCGGCTGCATAGGATCTCGTGAAATCGAGGGGAAATGTCATGGGAATTCTCTGGGTGATGGATGTTGGATGTTTGGTTCCCGGGCGCCACTTATATAGGTCTCGGGAGATAGTCTGAACTCGATACGGTTTAGGTACGCCCTGACGAGCTCAACTGGAGAAATCTTCCGCGATTGGATAAGCCGGCCCTGCTCTGCGCTGAAGAGATAGACTAGATCCGCAGCGTCTTGTCGAACGCTATGCTAGCCAGCGGGCAATCGCCTCGCCGGCCTCCCCTGAGCCGTCGCGGGCAGGCGAGCACCATGACTGTCCCGATCAGGACTGTCCCGACGAGGGCGGCAGGCTTGACGATGCACATGATGCACATGATGACCTCCTCTGCCCGGCCGATCACCGGTCGCAGGGGGTGTAGCAAGAGCCCGGCCAACACCCTTCAGTCGTCGCCTTCGAGACCGTCGAGGTTGGAATACAGCCGTACGAGCAGGCGCTTCAAAGTGCGCGCCTCGTCCGGGGACGACCAGCCGCGACAGGGTCGAGAGGTCGATCGAGGTGAAGGACGCGAGATCGGACAGCCGCTGCGGACCGTGCGCGCCCAGGGCCGCCAGCACCCGCCATTCCTGCAAGCCCACCCCGTGCCGGCGCAGGTCGCGGGCGAAGTTGAGGGCCAGCCGCACGCCGGCGCGGTTGACGAGATAGGGCAGGTACTGGCCGAGGTCGAACATCGGCCGGCACTATAAAGTCGGGCCACGGATTCACAAGCGGCCGGCCGGCCCGTATCATGGGCGCCGCACCGAGTCGCCGCCGAATGATCCGTCTTCATCGTCCCTACCCCGCGGCACTCGGCGCGCTGATGGCCGTCCTCGCCCTGCTGGCCGGCTGCGCTCCGGCCGCCGTCGCCCCGCCGCCGGGTCCGCCCGGCCCCGGGCGGCTGCAAGGAAAGGCCTGCCTCGACGCGCTGACCCAGCGCGGCATCGCCTATCAGATCGTCAGCGAGCGCGCCGTCAACGGCTGCAACCTCGCCGGTGCGGTGCGCGTCGGCAGGCTGGAGGCTCCCTTCGACAAGCCGGCGGAGATGACCTGCGAGCTGGCGCTGAAGCTCGACGAGTTCGAGACCGCCGTCGTGCAGCCGGCGGCGCTGCGCTACTTCAACCGGCGGGTGATCCTGGTCCGCCAGCTCGGCGCGTATGCCTGCCGCAACGTCAACGGCACGCGCAAACTGTCCGAGCATGCGCGCGGCCAGGCGATCGACATCGGCGGGTTCGAGCTCGATGGCGGGATGAAGATCACGGTCAAGGAGGACTGGCGGGGCGCCGGGGCGCGCTCGAATTTCCTGCGCGAGGTCGCGCGCGGCGCCTGCCGCATCTTCAACGTCGTGCTGACGCCCAAGAGCAACCGCGACCACCGCGACCACCTGCATCTCGACCTCGGGCCCTATCCCGTGTGCGACGCCTGAGCCGCCCGTCCGGGAACCGTTCCGAAGCTCGGCAGGTTGTGGGTGCGGCGGACCTATGACCAGGGCCGCGGGCGGAGCCGGAAAGAATTGCAGTATTGCGCTGACGAAATTCCGCCCTGCAATTCTTTTCGGCCTTATTGGCGTGCCAGTTCAATGGCTTGGAGAAACTATTGCAGTATTGCACCTGATTCAGGGGGGCGCCCCCAAAACGCGTAGTCCGAGGCTTCCGAGGCCCGCAAATAACCGCCGCGACTGCGGCGGCGCGCCCAACGGCGCGGAAGCCAAGCGGCGCGGATGCGCTGCGCCCGGCGCCTGAGGGGCTAAGATTGACTAAGGCGCGGAAGCCAAGGACCGCGGATGCGGTCCGCCCGGCGTCTGAGGGACTAACGAATCAGCCGCGCCCGGCGCCTGAGGCGCTAAGAATGTTTCCGTTTTTCGATCGCGTCCCAGACCTGGGCGGCGATGTTGACGTTGTCGAGCCGGCCGATCTCCTGGATGCCGGTCGGCGAGGTGACGTTGATCTCGGTGAGATAGTCGCCGATCACGTCGATGCCGACGAAGACGAGGCCGCGCTGTTCGAGCGCGGGGCCGATGCGGGCGCAGATCTCGCGGTCGCGGGCGCTGAGCGTGGTCTTCACCGGCTGGCCGCCGACATGCAGGTTCGCCCGCGCCTCGCCGGCCGCCGGCACCCGCAGCACCGCCCCCGCGGGCTTGCCGTCGACGAGCACGATGCGCTTGTCGCCCTGGCGGATCTCCGGCAGGTAGCGCTGCACGATCACCGGCTCGCGGCTGCGCGTGGTGAACATCTCGAGCAAGGCGGTCAGGTTGTCGTCGTCGGGACGGACGTGGAACACGCCGGCGCCGCCGTTGCCGAACAGCGGCTTGATGATGATGTCCTTGTGCTGCGCGCGGAAGGCGTCGATCTCCGCCCGGTTGGACGCGATCAGGGTCGGCGGCATCAGGTCGGGGAAATGGGTGACGAACAGCTTTTCCGGCGCGTTGCGCACATGCGCCGGGTCGTTCACCACCAGGGTCGCCGGATGGATGTGCTCGAGGATGTGCGTCGCCGTGATATAGGCCATGTCGAATGGCGGGTCCTGGCGCATCAGCACCACGTCCATCGACTTGAGGTCGAGGGTTTCGAACGCGCCCATGGTGGCGTGGTTGCCTTTTTCGCGCTTCACCGCGAGGCGGCGCATCCGCGCCCGCACCTCGCCGTGCGCGAAGGTCAGGTCGGCCGGCAGGTAATGCCACAGCTTGTGGCCGCGCGCCTGCGCTTCGAGGGCGAGCGCAAACGTCGAGTCGGCGTCGATGTTGATCCCTTCGATGGGATCCATCTGGATGGCGACCGCCAGGGCCATGATGTTTCGCCGCCTGCTTCGTTCAGTTGAGCTTGCCGCGCACGGCTGCGAGCTCGGCGGCGATACGTTGCCGCGCCGCCGGGCTCTCCGCAAGGTCCACGGCGTTGGCGAGGCAGATCTGGGCCGCGCGCAGGTTCTCGATCTGGCTGTGGATCAGCCCGGCCTCGCGCCACAGCGCCGCCTTGGCGGGGGCGACCATCAGCATGCCTTCCAGCACGACGAGGGCCCCGGTCGGGTCGTTGGCCTTGAGCAGGCGGACTTTGATGTTGTTCTGCAGCCGCAGCAGGATGCCGCGGTTGGACAGCGTCGTGGTGTGCTGGGTGGCGAGCTCGGCTTCGGGGCCGGCGAGCGCCTTGACCAGCTCGCCGAGCTCCGACCGGCCGAGGATCTGTCCGCCGTTGAACGGATCGACGAAGGCGCGCTCGTCGCCGGCCTCGAGCTGCAGCAGGAAGTGGCCGGGGAAATTGATGCCGTACATGGTCCAGCCGGCGCTGCGCGCGGCGTGCAGCCACAGGATCGACAGCGCCACCGGCAGGCCGCGCTTGCGGTCGATGACGTGCGCGAGGTCGGCGTTCCTGATGTCGTCGTAGGTGACGCGGTCGCCGCGATAGCCGTGGATGTCGACCAGGACGCGGCGCAGCGCGTCCAGCCGCGCCGCCGCGTCGAGTTCCTCACCGCTCGCCCGATCGAGGACGTCGCGGCTGAGCTCGGCCAGATGCTCGCGGTAGCGCTGTGCGCCGGCTTCGCTCCGCTCGCGCGCCGCGAACGCCAGCGCCGTCGCCGCGAGATCGATGTCGCCGTCGTCCGCCTGTCCCGCTTCGCGCAGCAGGCGCTCGGCCTCGTCCTGGGTGATCGCGGTCGCGGCCACGCGCACTCAGCTGGTCGAGGCCGAGCGGAAGCGCTTGGGATCGTCGCGCAGGATCACGTGCGAGACCACCTTCTTCACGTTGGCGAGGTTGCGCGCGATCTCCAGCACCTTGTCGAGCTCGGTCTGGTTTTGGGCCACACCCAGGAGATAGATCACCCCGTTCACCACTTCCACCGAGTAGTTGACGGATTCGACCCCCTTGGCGAACAGCAGCTTGGCGTTGAGCTGGGTCTGGATGCCAGTGTCCTTGGCATAGCTGACGACCCCGCCCTCGCTGGTGACCTCGATCTCGTCGAGCACCTCCTTCACGCCGCTCGCCTTCCAGGCGAGCTGGACGGCGTCGGCGCGCTCGTCGGGCGTCGGCACCGTGCCGCTCACCAGCACCCGGCCTTCGTAGACCTGGAGATTGAGGGCCATCCACATCTTATGGTCCTTCTCCAGCCAGTAATGGTTGATCTCGGCGCGGATGGCGGTGTCGGTGGTGGCGCCCTTGATGCCGCGGTCCTGCATCGCGGTGGTGCCGACAACGGCGGCGCCGCCGACGGCGGTCTCGACACAGCCGGCGAGCGCTGCGCCAGCCAGCAGGATCAAGGCGGGCGCCGCAAGACGCGACAGCCGGAATTCCCTCATGAGAAGCTCCCCAAACAGGTTCGTTCAGTGGCCCCCGACGCGGGCATTCTTAGTGCATTACCCCGAGTCGCGCCAAGCATCCTGGATATGCTGCGGCAGCTTGCCGGGGCAGATCAGGACGACGTCGAAGCGCAGATCGAGCCCGGCCAGATCGGGGCGGCGGGCCAGGAACGCGGCGGCGGCGTTGCGGATCCGGGCCTGTTGGAACGGCTGGATCGCCTCGGCGGCCAGCGTCCGGTCGGGGCGGGCTTTGACCTCGACGAAGGCGACGAGGCGGCCGCGGCGCACGATGAGGTCGATCTCGCCGGAGGCGACGCGGAAGTTGCGCGCGATCACCCGGTAGCCGGCCAGGCGCAGCCGCCAGGCCGCGAGCCGTTCCGCCCACAGCCCCTGGCGCTGGGCGATCCGGCGGTCGCGCAGGCTATTCGTCCGCACGCTCGCCGCCGTCCTTCAGGCGCAGCGCCAGCGCGTACACCTCGCCGCGTTTGCGCCCGCTGGACGCGGCGACGGCGGCGACCGCGTCGCGGAGGCTCATCGTCGCCAGGGCGGACGCGAGGTCGCGCTCGAGGTTGGCCGCGGCCAGTTGCGCCTCACCCGCGTCCGCGGTCGTCTCAGGCGGCCCGACCACGATGACGATCTCGCCCTTCGGCGGATCGGCAGCCGCATACGCTGCCGCCAGATCGCGTAGGCGGCCGCGCTTGACCTCTTCGAACAGCTTGGTGATCTCGCGCGTCACCGCGGCGTCGCGCTCGCCCAGCACCTCGGCCATGGCCTCGAGCGTCGCCGCGAGCCGCTGCGGGGCTTCGAACACGACGAGCGTCGCCGGGATCGCCGCCAGCTCGCTCAGCGCCCGCCGGCGGGCGCCGTCCTTCGCCGGCAGGAAGCCCTGGAACAGAAACCGGTCGCTGGGCAGGCCGGAGAGTGCCAGTGCCGCCACCGCCGCCGACGGGCCGGGTACCACCGTCACCTTGAGGCCGGCCGCCTGCGTCGCCTGCACCAGCTTCAATCCGGGATCGGCGACCAGCGGCATGCCGGCGTCCGAGACCAGCGCCACGGTTTTGCCATGCTGCAGCATTTCAATCAGGCGGGCGCGGTCGGCGTCGCCCGCGTGATCGTCGTAGCGGATCAGCCGCGGTGCGCCGATGCCGAGTGCCGATAACAGGCGGCGCGCGACGCGGGTGTCCTCGGCGGCGATGGCATCGACGCGCGCCAGCACGTCGGCCGCGCGCTTGGTGATGTCGCTAAGGTTGCCGATGGGAGTACCGACGATGTACAGGCCGGGGGACAGCGCGCGTGCCGGGCTCGCCGCGGGTTTACTTGCGCGGGGCGCGTCGCTAGGGTCGTCGGCGTTACGTCTCACGAGGATTCCCTTGGCCCGTCGTCACGGCGCTGATCTCGGCCGCACCCATGCGGCCGGCCGCAGGCTCGCTATGCTGGCGCTCGCCGTCGCCGGTTTCGCCGCGGCGCTGGCCGGCTGCCAGTCGCGGAACTATGACATTTTCGGTTCGCGTTCGGCCAGCCGGCCGGCGACCCAGGCGCCGCAGCCCTTGCCGCCCGCCGGATCGGCGCCGGCCCCGTTGTCGGAGCCTTCTCCTGTCGAGTCCGAGGCGGCACCGGCGCCGCCGTCGGGGTCGCAACAGCCGCCGCTGGTGGCGCTACTGCTGCCGCTGTCCGGCGCCAATGCGCCGCTCGGCCGCGCCCTGCTCGATGCCGCGTCGCTGGCGACGTTCGACATCGGCGACGACGCGTTCGTGCTGATGCCGCGCGATACCGGTGGCACGCCGGAGGGGGCCGCCGCGGCGGCGCAGGCGGCGCTCGCGGCCGGAGCGCGACTGATCGTCGGCCCGCTGTTCGGCGCCGAGGTGGCGGCGGTGGCGGCGCAGGCGCGTCCCGCCGGGGTCAGCGTCATCACGCTGTCGAACGACCGCGCGGTGGCGGGTCCCGGCGTGTTCGTGCTCGGGCTGTCGCCGCAGGGGCAGACGGAGCGCATCATCGGCTTCGCGCGCAGCCGCGGGCTGCGCAACCTCGCCGCCCTCATCCCGAACAACGCCTACGGGACCGCGGTCGAAGACGCGTTCCGCGCCAGCGCCGCCCGGTCCGGCGCGCAGGTCGCGGTGGTCGAGCGCTATGATTCGATGTCCGGCGACGCCACGCCGGTGGTCCGGCGGCTGGCTGCCTACGAGGCGCGCGGTGCCGCCGCGGCGGCGCAGCGCAAGGCGCTCCAGGACCGCGACGACGACGCGGCGCGCGAGCAGCTGCGGCAGCTGCAATCCGCCGGCGTTTCCGGCGACGTCGGCTTCGATGCGGTCCTGCTGCCGGATTTCGGTGACCGCCTGCTGTCGCTGGCGCCGCTCCTGCCCTACTACGACATCGACCCGGGCCAGGTCCGGTTTCTCGGCAGCGCCTTCTGGGAAGACGCGCGCGTGACGCGCGAGCCGGCGCTGGCCGGCGCCTGGTTTCCGGCGCCGCCGCCCGCCGCGCGCGCCGATTTCGTGCGCCGCTATCGCAATGTCTACGGGCAGGCGCCGCCGCCGATCGCCACCCTGGCCTATGACGCGGCGGCACTGGCTGCGGTGCTGGCGCGCTTGCCCAACGGGCCGGATTTCTCGGCCCAGGCGATCGCCAATCCCAACGGCTTCGCCGGGACGGCGGGGATTTTCCGCTTTCGCCCGGACGGCATCGCCGAGCGCGGCTTTGCGGTTCTGGAAGTGCAGCGCGACGGCTTCCGCGTGGTGTCGCCGGCGCCCGAGGATTTCCGTGAGCTCACGCGCTAGATCGAGGACACCCGCAACGCCGCGGACGCCGAGCCCGGTCGGCTCAGCGCCCGCGGTTGGCACCGGTGGGCAGCCATCAATGCGGCCCGAGCGCGTAGCCTGGCAGCGGGATGCCGTTCTGATCGACCGGCTGGTTGGCGCCGTTGCGCGGCACGTTCCACAGCGGGTTGCGTTCGGGGTGCTGGTCCGCGCAGCCGGCGGCGCTGATCATGGCCGCGAACGGGATGATCAAGATCGCCGCCCGAAGGATCCGAGAGATACGCATGGTGGCCTCTATTTTCATAAGGAGTGGAAACAGCTTAGGTTGTACTGGCCAGTACAACAGGGATTTGGCCCTCGGCTGAGGGAAGTCAAGCTCGGCCGGGAAATTCGCCACCTACGCGGCGAGTTCGGCGATCACCGCGTTCAGCACGCGGCGGCCCTGGGCGGTCGCTCGCAGCCCGCTTGCGTTACCTTCAACGAAGCCGCCTTCGATCAGGCGCTGCAGGCGGTGCCGGTCGACCGCCGCATCGAGGCTCACCCCGGTCTCGCGGCGAAAGCGCGCCGCGTCGATGCCTTCGGTCAGGCGCAGGCCCATCATCAGTGCCTCTTCGGCCGCTTCGCGCCGCTCGATCGGGCGCTGCTCGGCGGTGGCGTGACCCTTGGCCTGAACTTCGGCGAGCCAGGTCTCGGGCGCTTTCTGCTGCCGCGTCGCCAGCTTGCGGCCGCCAATGGTAAGCCGGCCGTGGGCGCCGGGGCCGACGCCGATGTAATCCTCGTAGCGCCAGTAGACGAGATTGTGCCGCGATTCGGCACCCGGCCGCGCATGGTTGGAGATTTCGTAGGCCGGCAGGCCGGCGGCGGTCAGGATCTCGTCCGTCGCTTCGAACAGCGCCGCCGCGTCATCGGCCGGCGGCAGCACGAAATCGCCGCGCGCGTGCGCGGCGTGAAACGCCGTCCCCGGCTCGATGGTGAGCTGGTAGACCGACAGGTGCTCGCCGGCGAGATCGAGCGCCTGGCTGAGCTCGCTCTGCCACGCCGCGAGGCTTTGCCCGGGTCGGGCGTAGATCAGATCGAACGAGAACCGCTGGAAGTGCCGGTGCGCGGCCGCGATCGCGGCCCGCGCTTCGCCTGCATCGTGGCCGCGGCCGAGAAAGCGCAATGCGGCGTCGTCCAGCGCCTGCACCCCGATCGACAGCCGGTTGATGCCGGCAGCGCGGAAGCCCGCGAAATGCTCGGCCTCCGCCGAATTCGGATTGGCCTCGAGCGTCACTTCGATGTCGGGGGCGACGCGCCACAAACGCGCGATCCGCTCCAGCACGGCGGCGGCGGTCGCCGGCGACATCAAGGACGGTGTGCCGCCGCCGAAGAAGACCGACGTCACGGTGCGGTCGGGCGTCAGCTCTGCGTAGTGATCGAGCTCGGCGAGCAGCGCCGCCCGCCACGCGTCTTCATCGATCCGCGCCCGCACATGGCTGTTGAAATCGCAGTACGGGCATTTCGACCGGCAGAACGGCCAGTGCACGTAAACAGCGAAGCCGGTCGCCACCGGGCACCTATTCGAAGCAGGCGGCGACCAGCTTCGCGAACGCGCGCGCGCGATGGCTGATCGCATGCTTGGCGGCCGGATCCATCTCGCCGAAGGTGAGCGTATAGCCGTCAGGCACGAACATCGGGTCGTAGCCGAATCCTTTGTTGCCGCGCGGCGGCCAGACGAGGCCGCCATGCACCTCGCCACGGAACAGCTCGACATGGTCGTCGGGCCACGCGAGCGCCAGGGCGGCGACGAACGACGCCCGCCGGTCGGCCATACCTTGCGCCGATTTGGCCGCCAGCTCGTCTTCGACCTTGCGCATGGCCATCGCGAAATCCTTGGTCGGTCCCGCCCAGCGCGCCGAATAGAGCCCGGGCTGGCCGCCCAGGGCCGGTATGACCACGCCCGAATCGTCGGCCAAGGCCGGCAGCTTCGCTCCCCGTGCGGCCGCGCGCGCCTTCAGCGCCGCATTCTCTTCGAACGTCGTCCCGGTCTCTTCGGGCTCGGGCAATCCAAGCGCGCCCGCCGAGACGACCTCGACGCCGAACGGCTGGAGGAGTTCGGCAATCTCACGGACCTTGCCGGCATTATGGCTGGCAATCACCAGCTTCTTGTCGGTGAAGCGTCGCGCCATGGATCAAGCATCCGACGGCGCGCCGGTCAAACCGCGAGCGCCTTCTTCTGCAGGGCGATCAGCTGGTCGACGCCCTTGCGCGCCAGCTTCAACAACGACAGCAGGTCCTGGTCGCTGAACGGCGCGCGCTCGGCCGTGCCCTGCACCTCGATGATCTTGCCGGACCCGGTGAGCACGAAATTCGCATCGGCGTCGGCGGTCGAGTCCTCGGCGTAATCGAGGTCGAGCACCGGCGTGCCCGCATACATGCCGCAGGAGATCGCCGCGACGTGATCGGTGAGCGGCAGCTTGGCGAGCTCCCCGTCCTTCACGACCTTCGAAAGGGCGCGGTGCAGCGCGACGAAGCTGCCGGTGATGGCGGCCGTGCGCGTGCCGCCATCCGCCTGGATGACGTCGCAGTCGATGCGGACCTGCCGCTCGCCCAAGGCCTTCAAGTCGGTGACCGTGCGCAACGAGCGGCCGATCAGGCGCTGGATTTCCTGGGTGCGGCCGCTCTGCTTGCCGCGCGCCGCCTCGCGATCGGTGCGCGTATGGGTGGAGCGCGGCAACATGCCATACTCGGCAGTCACCCAGCCGGATCCGGTGTTGCGCAGGAAGGGGGGGACCTTGTCCTCGACCGTCGCCGTGCACAGAACATGGGTGTCGCCAAACCGCGCCATGCACGATCCCTCGGCGTATTTGGCGATGTCGGGCTCGAGCTGGATGGAGCGCAACACATCGGCGGCGCGGCCGGAGGGACGCATGAGCAGGATCTCGCTGGTTAAATCGGGCCGGAACCCTAACCCGCGGGCTCCTGCGCCGTCCATAGGCGGGCTCAGATCGACGTGGTGTCTGATTGACGCGTTCAAGGCCGCTCCCTACATTTCTGGATATGAATATGGTCAAGCCCTTACGGTCCGATTCGCTCGGTTTGGCGGGCCCGACCCCGCCCTTGGCGGAGCTTAGCGAGCGCAGCCGCGATATTTTTCGCCAGATCGTCGAGGCGTATGTCGAGACTGGCGAGCCGGTCGGCTCGCGCACCCTGTCGCGCAAGCTGGGCACCGCCCTGTCGCCGGCGACGATCCGCAACGTGATGGCCGATCTGCAGGAAGCGGGGCTCCTCTACGCCCCCCATACCTCGGCCGGGCGGCTGCCCACCGATCTCGGTCTGCGCATGTTCGTCAATGGCTTCCTCGAGGTCGGCCGCCTGTCGGCCGAGGAGCGCGCGAAGATCGATTCGCAATGCGTCGCCGCCGGGAAGAGCCTGCCCCAGGTGCTGGAGCAGGCGACGCAGCTCCTGTCGGGCCTGTCGCACTGCGCCGGTCTGGTCACCGCCCCCAAGACCGAGGGGGCGCTGAAGCACGTCGAATATGTAAACCTCGGGCCGGGCCGCGCCCTGGTGGTCATGGTCACCGGGAGCGGCCTGGTCGAGAATCGGGTGGTCGAGCTGCCGCTGGGCCTGACCCCGGCCGAGCTCGTGCGCGCCGGCAACTACCTGAATGCGCGGCTGATGGGCCGTACCCTCGGCGAGGCGCGCGGCGATATTTTGCGCGAGCTCGACGAGAACAAGGCCGAGCTCGATGCGTTGACTCAAAAGGTCGTCGAGGCCGGCCTCGCGGTATCGTCCGGAGAAGCCGTCGAGGGGGGCTACCTCATCGTCCGGGGCCAGTCGAAGCTGCTGGAGGACGTGACGGCGCTGGAAGACCTTGAACGCATCCGCGGTCTGTTCGAGACGTTGGAGACCAAGGAGACGATGCTGAAGCTCCTGGATGCCGCGCAAGGGGGGACCGGAGTCCAGATCTTCATCGGGACCGAGAACAAGCTGTTCGGCATGGGCGGATGCTCGATGATCATAGCCCCTTATGCCAACACCAAGGAGCAGGTGGTGGGGGCGATCGGCGTCATCGGACCGACGCGGATGAACTACGCGCGCGTGATCCCGATGGTGGACTATACCGCGAAGGTGATCGCCCGCCTGATCGCCTGAGCCTTCTCTTCGACCGCCCACACCGCGGCCGCGGGCGGTCCTTCACCGTGAGGAACGGCAGACTCAAGCCATGTGGAGACCCAAGGATTTTGCAATGAACGACGACATGCCGAACGATCCCGCGGGCCGCGTCGAGCCGACGCTCTCGACGCCGCCGGGACAGGACCAGTCCGCGCGAGAGCGGACGCCGGGTGCGTCCGAAGCCGACGCGCGCCAGCCGCCGGAACTGGCCAAGCGCGTGGCCGAGCTCGAAGCCGAGGTCGGGCGGCTCAAGGATCAGGCGCTGCGGGCGCTGGCGGAGGCCGAGAACACACGGCGCCGCAGTCAGCGCGAGATCGAGGAGAACAACAAATACGCGATCACGAACATCGCGCGCGATGTCCTGCCGGTCGCCGACAATCTGCGCCGCGCTCTTGAGGGAATTTCGGCCGAGGCCCGCCAGGCGGACGAGCAGCTGGACAAATTCGCCACCGGCGTCGAGCTCACCGAGCGCGACTTCCTGGCCACGCTTGAGCGGCATCACATCAAGAAGGTCGATCCGCTCGGCGAGCCCTTCGACCACAATCTCCATCAGGCGGTGATGCAGGTCGATGCGCCCGACAAGCCGTCGGGCGCGGTGGTTCAGGTCCTGCAATCCGGCTACACCATTCACGGTCGGCTGCTGCGTCCGGCCATGGTCGCGGTCGCCAAAGGCAGCGCCACCGGTTCGGCGGGCCAGACGGTCAATACGTCGGCGTAACAGAAGCGCTGGCGAGCGGCGGCTAGGCCAAACAAAAAGCCCGGCGGTGAGCCGGGCGTCTCGCGAACCGCTGTCGTCTACGTCTCAGTTCAGACCTTCGCCACCAAGTGCCGGATCGGTGCCGGCTCGGTGACTTGGCCACGCGGTCCGTACACCCGGGCAATCACGCGATGGCTGGCCGTATCCACTGCGTCCACATAGACCTGGAACGAGGGGTGTATCACGCCGACCTGCAAGGCGAAGGCAGGCGTTTCGACGCGCGCCACATCCGCGGCCCTCGCCGCGTCGACTTGGGCCTGCTGTGCCGCGTTGACTTGGGATATCGGCGGCGGGTTCGCCGGCCGAGACGGAGGCTGCGGCTTCGGAGCCTGCTCTGTCACGTGCGACGTCGAAGACTCGTTCCCCGCCGCCGTCCCCGAGGGGGACGGGCCGGGGCTCTGAACCCCTGTAACTGGCGGTAATTGAAGCGAGTTCATCGAAAATCCCGTGTTCTGCGGGAATATGGAATGACCCTTCTACGCAGGGAGAATACAGGAGAAGGGTCGTCTTGGCAATGTGGGTGGTGGCCGAGTGTTCGGCAAGTACTCGCAATCCCGCCGCCGAATTTTCTTAACCATCACCCGTCGAGGCCGAGGCGAATGCTTGGCCGGGGCGCGGCTTAGCCGCACGCCCATGGTTAATTAAGCGGTTCCACTACCGCAAATTTCTGGCCGCTCGCCGAGGTCTTCGGCGGCGCTGGAACGGCTGCCAAGCCCGCGCCGGAGCAGGCTTTTGTCGCAGCCTCGCCATTGCAGCGTTCTGAATCCGGCCCTATATACCGGACGGTAAAGTCCCCACAACCCTTGTGTTCACTAGGGGGCCGGGGCGGGGCCCGTCTCGGGGCCGCTCGCGGCCTGCCGCAGAAAGAGGATTTGTTATGAGCAAGGTTATTGGTATCGACCTCGGCACGACGAATAGCTGCGTCGCCGTCATGGAAGGCTCGACGCCCAAGGTCATTCCCAACGCCGAGGGTGCAAACACGACTCCGTCGATCGTCGCGTTTACCGACTCCGGAGAGCGTCTGGTCGGCCAGGCTGCGAAACGCCAGGCGGTGACCAACCCGAACAACACGATTTATGCCGTCAAGCGTCTGATCGGCCGCCGCTTCGAAGATCCGATGGTCTCGAAGGACATGGGTCTCGTGCCCTACAAGATCGTCAAATCGGAGAACGGCGACGCGTGGGTCGAGGCACAGGGCAAGCGCTACAGTCCGAGCCAGATTTCCGCGTTCATCCTGCAGAAGATGAAAGAGACCGCCGAGGCGTATCTTGGCGAGAAGGTCACCCAGGCTGTCATTACCGTTCCGGCCTACTTCAACGACTCGCAACGCCAGGCCACCAAGGATGCCGGCAAGATCGCCGGACTCGAAGTGCTGCGCATCATCAACGAGCCGACCGCGGCCGCGCTCGCCTACGGTCTCGAAAAGAAGAAGACCGGCACGATCGCGGTCTACGACCTCGGCGGCGGCACATTCGACGTCTCGACTCTCGAGATCGGCGACGGCGTCTTCGAGGTGAAGTCGACGAACGGCGATACGTTCCTCGGCGGCGAAGACTTCGACAAGGAGATCATCGACTACCTGGCGACCGAGTTCAAAAAGGACCAGGGCATCGACCTCCGCAGCGACCGGTTGGCCTTGCAGCGCCTCAAGGAGGCCGCGGAGAAGGCCAAGATCGAACTGTCGTCGGCGACCCAGACCGAGGTGAACCTGCCGTTCATCACCGCCGATGCCAGTGGGCCGAAGCATCTCAACATCAAGCTCACCCGCGCCAAGCTCGAATCGCTCGTCGACCACCTGATCCAGAAGACCGTCGAGCCGTGCAAGGCGGCGCTGAAGGACGCCGGGCTCAAGGCCTCCGAGGTCGATGAGGTGGTCCTGGTCGGCGGCATGACCCGCATGCCGAAGGTCATCGAGACGGTGAAGCAGTTCTTCGGGCGCGAGCCGCATCGCGGCGTGAATCCGGACGAGGTCGTCGCCGTGGGTGCCGCGATCCAGGCCGGCGTGCTCAAGGGCGACGTCAAGGACGTGCTGCTGCTCGACGTGACCCCGCTGTCGCTGGGCATCGAGACCCTGGGCGGCGTGTTCACCCGTCTGATCGACCGCAACACGACCATCCCGACCCGCAAGTCGCAGGTCTTCTCGACCGCCGAGGACAGCCAGGGTGCGGTCACGATCCGCGTCTTCCAGGGCGAGCGCGAGATGGCGGCCGACAACAAGCTCCTCGGCCAGTTCGATCTGGTCGGCATACCGCCGGCGCCGCGCGGCGTGCCGCAGATCGAAGTCACGTTCGACATCGATGCCAACGGCATCGTCAACGTGTCGGCCAAGGACAAGGGTACCGGCAAGGAGCAGCAGATCAAGATCCAGGCCTCGGGCGGTCTGTCCGACTCCGAGATCAAGCGCATGGTGAAGGACGCCGAGGAGCACGCGTCGGAGGACAAGAAGCGCCGCGAGCTGATCGACGCCCGCAACCACGCCGATAGCCTGATCCACCAGGTCGAGAAGAACCTGAAGGAATACGGCGAGAAGATCGGCCCAGCCGAGAAGTCGAAGATCGAGTCTGACCTGGCCGCTCTGAAGTCGGTCAAGGACGGCGACGGCGACGACGCCGACGCGATCAAGCAGAAGACCGAAGCCTTGACGCAGTCGGCGATGAAGCTCGGCGAAGCCATGTACAAGGCCTCACAGGCGAGTGCGGGGCCGGGCGGCGGCCCAGGCGGTCCCGGTGCGGCCCCCGGCGGCGATGCCGGTGCGGCGGGCTCGGGTGCCGGCGGTGCCAAAGACGAGAAGGTCGTCGACGCCGATTTCGAGGAAGTCGACGAGAAAAAGAACAAACGTGCTTGATTAGATCCGCGCCGGTACTCATAAGGCAGGTGCCGGCGCGGGCCCAAGCTGCGGACAATGGCCGCGGGGGCGGTTGGGGACGACGGGTCGAATGACGAAGCAGGACTACTACGAAACGCTCGGCGTCGCACGCGGCGCTTCGGCTGACGACCTGAAGAAGGCGTATCGCAAGCTCGCCATGCAGTGCCACCCGGACCGCAACCCGGGCGACAAGAAGGCCGAGCAAAACTTCAAGGACATCAACGAAGCTTATGACGTCCTGAAGGACGATCAGAAGCGCGCGGCCTACGACCGGTTCGGCCACGCAGCGTTCGAGCACGGTTCCAACGGGGCGCGGCCCGGCGCCGACTTCAATTTCGGCGTGGGCGGCTTTGCCGACATCTTCGACGAGATGTTCGGCGAGTTCATGGGGACGCGCCGCGGCGGCCGACCTCAGGGCGCCGACCTGCGCTACAATCTCGAGATCAGCCTCACCGACGCGTTCAGCGGCAAACAGGCGCAGATCCGCGTCGCGACCGCCGTCGCCTGCGAAGCCTGCGCCGGTACCGGGGCCGAGGCCGGCTCGAAGCCGGTGACCTGTCCCACCTGCCGCGGCCACGGCAAGGTGCGCAGCCAGCAGGGATTTTTCACCGTCGAGCGCACCTGCCCGTCATGCGGCGGCCAGGGGGCGGTGATCGAGAAGCCGTGCAAGACCTGCCGCGGCCAGGGCCGCGTCCAGCGCGAACGCACGCTCAACGTCAACATTCCCGCCGGCGTCGAGGACGGGACGCGCATCCGTCTCGCCGGCGAAGGCGAAGCCGGTCCGCGCGGCACCCCCGCCGGCGACCTCTACATCTTCCTCACCATCCAGCCGCATCGCTTCTTCCAGCGCGAAGCGGCCGACCTTCATTGCCGGGTGCCGATCGCCATGACGACCGCAGCCTTGGGCGGCACGGTCGAGGTGCCGTCGATCGACGGCAGCCGTGCCAAAGTGACCGTCCCAGCGGGCGCCCAGACCGGCCAGCAGTTCCGGCTCAAGGGCAAGGGCATGACCGTGCTGCGCGAGCACCGGCGTGGCGACCTCTTTATCGAGGTGGTGATCGAAACGCCGGTCAATCTCACGCGCGACCAGCAGGATCTGCTGCGCCAGTTCGAGCAGGCCGGCCAGCCCAACAAGACCAGCCCCGAATCCCACGGCTTCTTCGCCAAGGTGAAGGAGCTGTGGGAGGACTTGCGGGACTGACGGCCTTCGAGACGCACCCCTTCGCAAAGCTCAGGGTCGCTCCTCAGGCTGAGGACGCCGGTCATGCCAATTGTAATGTGCCTCATGCTGGAAGTGGCGCGAAGCGCCGCGTCACGAAGCATGGCCCCTAGAGTGTACATTTAGGCCGGGTTGAGCCATGACGACGGTCGCCATCGTGGGCGGTGGATTCGGCGGCTTGGCGTGCGCGCAGGCTCTGGCCGGAACTGCGCACCGGGTCGTCCTCATCGACAAGCGCAACTACCACCTGTTCCAGCCGCTCCTTTATCAGGTCGCGACGGCGGCGCTGTCGCCGGCGCATATCGCCTCGCCGCTTCGCCACGTCCTCGCCCGCTACGACAACGTCGAGGTCCGCCTGGGCACGGTGACCGGGGTCGATGTCGCTGAGCGGCGGGTCCTGGTCGAAAACGAGCCCCCGGTGGACTGGGACCGCCTGGTCCTCGCAACCGGGGCCAGCTACAGCTGGTTCGGCCACGACGAGTGGGCCGAGATCGCGCCCGGGCTGAAGACGCTCGCCGACGCCCGCACGGTGCGCGCGAAGCTGCTGCGGGCGTTCGAGTTCGCCGAAATCGAGATCGACCCGGATCGCCGGCGTCAGCTCATGACCTGCGTCATCGTCGGCGGCGGTCCGACCGGCGTGGAGCTCGCCGGTGCGGTCGCCGAGCTTACGCGCTGGACGCTGAAGAACGATTTCCGCCGGATCGATCCGCGCGCCACCCGGATTCTCCTGATCGAAGCCGGCCCGCGGGTACTGGCGGGCTTTCCGGATCATCTCTCGGCTTATGCCGTGCGGGCGCTGGAGGGCCTGGGCGTCACCGTGCGCACCGGGCAGGCAGTTACGGCGATCGACGAGGAGAGCGTGTGCCTGGGCGCCGAGCGGATTCCGGCGGGAACGGTCCTGTGGGCGGCCGGAATGGCCGCCTCGGCGGCGGCGCGCTGGCTGGGCGTGCCGGCGGACAAGGCGGGGCGGATCTCGGTCGCACCCGACCTCTCCGTGCCTGACCGTCCCGGCGTTTACGCGCTCGGCGACACCGTGGTCTGCGCCGGCGCCGACGGCAAGCCGCTTCCTGGCCTGGCACAGGTGGCCCAGCAGCAAGGCCGACATCTGGGGCGGGCCCTGGCGCGCAACCTCTCGGACGGCACGCCGCTGCCGCCGTTCCGCTTCCACAATCGCGGCAACACCGCCGTCATCGGACGGCACGCCGCGGTATTCGATTTCGGCTGGTGGCGCTTGACCGGCCGGCTCGCCTGGCTGATGTGGGGCATCATCCACATCGTGTTGCTGGTTGGATTCGAGAACCGGGTGATCGTCACCACGCAATGGATCTGGAATTATTTCACTCGCGAGCGCGGGGCGCGGCTGATTGAATAGCGGCATGCGAGGCCGAACCACGATTGACGACGTGTTGTGCCCGGGGCTGTCCGTGTTGTTCTGCGGCATGGCGGCCGGGCCCAAATCGGCCCGCGAAAAGACGCCCTATGTCGGCCCCAACAACAAGTTCTGGCCAACGCTGAAGACAATCGGCCTCGTCCCGGCCGACTTCACGCCGCAGCAGTTCCGCCAATTGCCGGCGCTCGGCATCGGGATCACCGACGTCGCGAAGACGCAATCCGGAATGGACGACAAGATCGTCGTCACCCCGCGCGATGTCGCATTGCTGCGCTCGAAGCTGCGCCGGCACCGGCCGAAAACGCTGGCCTTCGTCGGCAAGCGGTCCGCGTCCTATTTCTACGGCTGCGCAACCGGTGATTTGCCGCTCGGCCGCCAGGCCGAGCCGTGGGAGGCCACCGAGGTCTTCGTGCTGTGCTCGCCGTCGGCGCGGGCGCATCCGCACTGGAAGCCCGATTGCTGGGACGCCCTCGCGGCGTTCCTGCGCAGCCAGTCGCCGCATGGCTGAGTCCTGGCTGCGCTTTTGGGACCGGCCGCATAGCATCTATGTCAATGACCGGCATTTGCGCGTTCATTACGCCCACATCGCCGACGAGATCCTGGCCGTCCTTCCCCAGCGCCGCGGTTCGACCGTGTTCGACTTCGGCTGCGGCGAGGCGCTGGATGCGGCGCGGGTCGCCGCGCGCGCCGGCCGTCTCTATCTGTACGATGGCGCGCCGTCGGTGCGGGCGCGCCTCGCCACGCGCTTTTCCCCGGTGCCCAACATCACAGTGCTGGACGAGCCGGGCCTACTGGCGCTGCCGGACGGCTCTATCGATGTGTTCGTTGTGTTCTCGGTCATCCAATATGTCGACCGCGCCGCACTGCCCGATCTGTTCCGCGGCTGGCGGCGGAAGCTTGCCGGGACGGGCATGCTGGTGATCGCCGATGTGATCCCGCCCGATGCGCGTCTGCTCGACGACATCCAGGCCCTGCTGACGACGGCGTGGCAGCACGGGTTCTTCCTCGCCGCCCTGGCCGGCCTCGCCACGACGTTATTTTCGGATTACCGGGGTCTCCGCCGCCGCCTCGGCCTGTCGGTGTACACCGAACAGGAGATCACGGCGCTGCTGCGCAGCGCCGGTTTCGCCACCGAAGCGTATCCGCGCAACCTCGGCTTTCACCGCGCGCGTCGGACCTATATCGGCCGCCCGGCGCATTGACGCTCGCTTAGGCGAACCGCCCCAAGCTCAGCCCGTGCCGTGCGACCATCTCTGGAAAGGCGGCACTTTCGAAAAACGCCAGTTCCTCTTCGCGCGCGTCGGTGACGTCATCGACCGCGCGCAGGTCCTGATCGACATAACCGGGATGGCACATGACGAGATGCCGGCCGCCGGCCCCCAGGAGGAAGCGCTCGAACAGCTTTGCGTAGGGCACCCGGCCGGAAAAATCCTGCACGCCGGCGAAGCTGTCGTTGGTCGGAATGTCGCGGGCGCGCGCCATGCGCCCGAGACCGCGACCCAACAGCGAAATGATGGCTGCTTTGCTGCGCTCGACGCGTCGTTCGAGAACGGTCGACATCGGCTCGTCGGTCCGGCGCAACCAGGTGCCGCTCCCGGAGAGCCGGCGTTTCCACAAATCGAGAACCACGTCGCGGATTCCCGGCAGCTGGTGCACGTGTTGATGGCCGTCGAGGAACGCCGGTGGCCGCCCGAACTCGGCCTCGAACGCATCGAGCTGTCGGCCGAGTTCGGCCGCGATCTCGCCAAGCTCGAGCCGCCCGAGCCACGCCGCGATCGTGAGGTCGCGAATCTGCGGCAAGCGCCCGTCCGGACAAGTGCGCGGCATGGCGCCGAGCGGCCGCAGCATGGTCAGAGCCAGGTGAAGGCCGATATCGGCCTTGTCGGTATGCGGCTTGAGCCAGGCTGCGTGTTCGGGCCAGAAGCGGCTCACGGTCAGGCAATTGGTGGCGGTGAGCCGTCCGGCCAGGATCAGCCGCAGGATGCCGTGCGACACGCCGGGGGCGATCGCATAGTCGTCGGCGCACAGGATCAAACGCAGCGGCATGGCACTTTCGGATGGGGTCAGGCGGGTTGACCGGGTTCTGCTCGCGCGGGAGGATACCCGAAATTTGTGCCGCGGGAGGAGGCCGGTGACCCCGGACATGCCCGAATTGTCCCCCGACTTGTCCATTGTCGTGCCGATCTTCAACGAGGCGCAGAACCTCGCGGCCTTCTTCGCGCGCCTCGATCCCGTGCTCGACCGGCTCGGCATGGCCACGGAGATCGTGTGCGTCGATGACGGCAGCCGCGACGACAGCTGGGCCCGCCTGGTCGAGCGCAGCCGAGCCGACGAGCGGCTGCGCCTGGTGCGCCTGTCGCGCAATTTCGGCAAGGACGTGGCGCTCGCCTGCGGGCTCGCGCACAGCTTGGGCCGGGCCGTGGTGCCGATCGACGCCGATCTGCAGCACCCGCCCGAGGTGATCGGCGAGTTCCTGGCCAAGTGGCGCGAGGGCTATGACATGGTCTACGGGGTGCGCCGCGAGCGGACCACGGATTCGCCGCTGCGCCGCCTCGCCAGCCGCACCTTCTATCGGGTCTTTTCGCATCTCGCCGACGTCCACATGCCGCCGGGAGCCGGGGATTTCCGTCTGCTCGACCGCCGCGTCGTCGACGTCCTCAACGAGTTGCCCGAGCGCGCCCGCTTCATGAAGGGCCTGTTCGCCTGGGTCGGCTTCCGTCACACCGGCGTTGAGTATGAAGTGGCCGAACGGCGGGCCGGAGACACCAGCTGGTCGCTGCATCGGCTGATCGCGTTCGCCGTCGACGGGATCGCGAGCTTCAGCACCTTCCCATTGGTCGTTGCCGGCTATATAGGCGCGGTGCTCGCCGTGCCGTCGTTCCTGCTGGCCGTGTTCTTCGTGATCCGCACCCTGATCTTCGGCCGCGACGTCCCGGGCTATGCCTCGGTTATCGTCGCGGTGCTGCTGCTGGGCAGCATCCAGCTCCTGACCCTCGGCCTGTTCGGCGCCTATCTCGGCCGGGTGTTCGCGGAGGTGAAGCGGCGGCCCCTCTACGTCGTCAGCGACCGCGAGGGGTTCGGCACGGACGGGGCCGACCGCCTCACGGCGTCGGCGGCGCCAAGCCGGGGTGTTCCGCTTCGACCATGGCGCCCGGCACGTGACGCTCCTCCAGCCGTTCGGGCGCCGACGCGCGAAGATGTCGTCGATCCTTGACCAGCGATAGGACCGCATCGTCGCGCTCGACGGCGATGATCGTGTCGCCGTCGTACTCCTTGTCGCAGCCGAGCCGGGTCACCGACAGGTAGAAATCCGCCTCGCGGTCGTTGCGGGCGAGGACCATATCCTTGGGAAAGAAATAGGCCGCCGACGTGCCCTCGGCGCACACCATCACCTGATAGGTCCGGGCAACTCCGGTGCGGCGCTCCTCGTCGTGCACATACGCGGCAAGCCGCTTCACCGCCTCGCGATACGAGTTCCCCCAGTAATCGAGCTCGAAGCGAGTCTGCGCGCCCTCCACGCCGCCGACCAGCGCGTTGTAATAGACGTATTGGTCGGGATGCAGCCCGGCCATGAGCGTGGTGTGCCAGCCGAGATAGCCCAGCACGACCGCAGCAAAGCTGGCGCGGAAGGCCGCCGGCTGCGTGCGGATGCCGTCGAGGATCCGGTCGAACGCCAGGGCGGCGATCGCCGCGATCGCGGGGAAGACGAACAGGAAGTGGCGGATGCAGTCATACGCCACCGGCCGGAAAGCGACGAAGAACAGGAACGGAAACAGGAACGCGACGCCGAGGACGACATGTCCGCCCGCTTCCGTCCAGGCCGGCAGGGCGCGGCTGCGCACCAGCGCCGCCGCGACCAGCACCGCCGAGAGGGCCAGCAGCACCAGCACGATCTCGGGCGTTTTGATGGCGAAATACACCGCCATGTAGTCCGCGGGCAGGTGCAGCGAGTTCACCAGCCGCCCCTCGAACAGCGTGTCGATGTCCCACGGGCTGTGCGAAAAGATCCAGGTCGCCTCGAACGGCCGCAAGAACGGGCCGTGCTGCGCCCACGGCCAGGCGGCAAGCATGATCGCGTATGCAATGACGCCGGCCGGCAGGACGACGCGCGACACGGCCTGGCCTAACTCGCGGATCGCGGTCTGGCGCCCGCCGTCCTGCCAGCGCCAGGCGAACCAGGCGAGCCCGGTGATCGCCAGGTAGATCAGCGCGAACACGGCGGCGATCCGCACGCCGAAGGCGAGCCCCAGGGCAACTCCGAGCCGCGCCACGAGGCTCGCCGGCACGTTGGGCAGGAGCGGGGCGGCGCGTATTGTGTAGTAGAGCGCCCAGGTCATTCCGGCGGCGAAGGGAATGTCCTTCGGGTTGTTGAACATGTGCCCGTACCAGAGCGGCGTCAGCAGCAGGAACACGGCGGCCCAGAAGCCGGCGCGGGCACCGCCGAGGAACGCCGCGATGCGCGAGCATCCCAGCACGCCCAGAAGGCCGGTCAGCGCGATCATCAGGTGCTGGGTCTCGAAGTCGCCGAACGGCAGGAGGCGCTTGGCGAGGGCCGTCGGTGCGTCGAACGCGCCGCCATAAAGCCACAAATTGTGATAGGTCAGCGCCGCAGTATCGCGGAAGCCCGAGAGGTAGTACGCTAGCAGATATTTGCCGTACGTGTCGTGATAATGCTCGTCCCAGGTGACGCCGTAGTCCTGGAAGGTGGCCAGCACGATCGCCAGGGCGACGGCCAGGACGCCGAAGGTCGCCCAGCGGTAGAGTCGCTCGGCCGGCGCCGGCGATCCGGCCCGCGTGCGCGGCCCTGCAGTGTCGACGACCAACGGCGTGCTCCCGGCGCTCTTTAGAAGCCTTTTAACGGCCCACGATAGCGGCCGTCGCCGACCGCACAACCTGTCCAAAGGTAGAATGCAGTTGCGACCGTTTGTTAACGGCCGGCTCATCGTTAACGTTCGGCGGGGCCGGTGTATTCGTACAGGAAGAAGTAATTGCGCTCGGCCTTCAGCCGCCAGCCATGCGCCTCGGGCACCGGCCGGTCGCCCACAGCATCGAGCGGCACGCCCAGATACTTGTTCACATAAAACGGCCAGTCGACGAACCATTTCACGTGGTTCGCCTGGAGGTAGTCCCACATGTGGTCCTGGTAAGCGAGAGCCTCGCGATTGACCTTGCCGTCGGTGTTGAACACCCGGTCGCGGAAAAATCCGAGGGTGCCGGCCTGGCCGGCGGCGACGGCGTCGCCCGGCGGCACATGGTCGCGCACCAGCGCCACCTGGTCGTGATAGACGGTGTTGCCGCCCAGTCCGCGCCCGAACAGGCCGAGGCAGGTGAGGGTCGCGAGCTGCACGACAAGCAGGCTGGCGACGGTGATGGCGCTCCACCGCACCCGGCCGCTCGCCACGCCGCGCGCTGCGACAATCGGCACGATCACGAAGGCGAATAGCGCCAAGGGCGCGAAGTAGCGGTAGTAGAACCAGTAGGCGACGAAGGACGACGTGTAATAGACGACCAGAGCCGCGAAGCCGCAGCCGAAGCAGATCGCGAACTCCAGGCTGCGGCGCGCCCGCAAGGCTTCTTCGGGCGCCGCCGCCGCCAGATCACGCCGCAGCGCGCCCCGCCGCGCCGCGCGCCAGAGCAGAGCCGCGACGGCGGCGACCACCAGCGTCCGCACAAAGCCGATCGCCGTCATGGTCATGTAACCGGGCCCGAACGGAATCGGCACGTTGATCGAGACGTCGCTCTCATGCGCGCCGGCGAAGATCCACGGGACCAGCACCACGCGGAGTGCCCACTCGGCATGTTCGAGGCGCAGCCATTCGAGCGCCCAGGCCTGCTGGGCCGTCCCGCTGGTCGGCATCGGTGAGCCGAAATAGACGGTGTTGTAGAGCCACCACGGGCTCGAGACGACAAGGGCCACCCCTCCCAGCACGGCGCCGCGTGCCAGCGCATGGATCAGGCCGCGCTTCGCGGCGCGCCGCAGCTCGTTCAGCCCGAGGGCTGCGGCGACGAACCCGGCATCGATCCGGGCGAGCACCAGCAAGCCGATCAGCACGCCGAATCCGGCGAGGCCGGCCCAGCTGCGATCGCGCCCGGTCTGCATCCACCGCGCCGCGGCCGCATAGAAGAACAGAACCGAACCAGTCTCGAGCCCGTTATAGGCGTGGTTCAGCATCAAGGGCGCCGCGAGATAGAGGAAGGCGGCGAGACCGGCGCGCAGCTGGCGTTCGGTGTCACCGTAGCGGGCCGGCCACGCGTCGCGCGCGATCAAGCCGATCAGCACGGCCCCGGCGATATGGAACAGCCAGCCCAGCGCCATCACGAGGCGCATGGCGAGGATCTCATCGCCCTTGGCGACCCGGAACGCGCCGGCCTCGAGCATCGTGAACAGCGGCTGGAAGCCGTTGGTCAGGTGAACGCCGTCGATGGTGAGGCCGTGGCCTTCGGCGAGATTGCGGGCGACGCTCAGCGCGTAATAGCCGTCCTCGGTTTGCGGCATGTCGTACACATGCGCCGCCGGCCGCAGCACCAGGGTGAACAGGACGAACGCCAGCAAAAGGGCGAGACCGCGCGGCCAGGCCAGGGATTCGGTGCGGGACGAGGCAATGTCGGTCATAAGGGGGAAGGGGCGCCGGAACTGGAACAGGGCGGCCTTTTACGTGAAACGCGCGGGCAAGGGAATGACGCTTAAGCCAGCCCCGTTATTCCGCGCCGAGCCCTGCCGGCGATCCTTGTTCGACGTCGCGTGCCCTCGTATAAGTCCTTACATGAGCGTCCAAATTCCGGCTCTTCTGCGCCTGGCCAGGCCCGAGCAATGGATCAAGAACGGGTTTGTCGCAGCCCCCTTGTTCTTCACCCCGGGCGAGGTGAATGCGCGCAATCTCGCCCTCGTCGCGGCCGCGGTGGTCGCCTTCTCGCTGCTCTCCAGTGCCATCTACGTGTTCAACGACTGGTGCGACCGCGAGGCGGACCGTCTCCACCCGGCCAAGCGCCTTCGCCCCCTCGCATCGGGGGCGGTGTCGCCGCAGGTCGGCCTCGCGTGGGCGCTCGTGCTGTGCGTCGCCGGGGCCGCCATTGCCGAGATATTCCTGCCGCCGCTGGCGACCGCCCTGGCGCTGGCGTATGTCCTGATGACGGTGCTCTACTCGGCGCGTCTGAAACACGTCGCGATCCTCGACGTGCTGATCGTGGCGACCGGCTTCGTGCTGCGGATCGAGGTCGGGTCGGCGGCCATCGGCGTGGCACCGACGGTGTGGATCGTCGTCTGCACCTTTCTCCTGGCGCTGTTCCTGGCGCTGGCCAAGCGGCGTGACGATCTGGTCAAATTCGCGAAGCTGACGGGCGACGCCCACCGCCCGGCGCTCGGCGCGTATAACCTGCAATTCGTCGACACGGCCATTGGCGTGGTGCTGGCGGCCCTGCTCGTGTCCTATCTGATCTACACGACCGATGCCGCGGTGATCGCCAAATTCCACACCGACAAGCTCTATTTTACGGCCCCGTTCGTCGCCGCCGGCGTGCTTCGCTATCTGCAGATCGCACTCGTCGAGCAGCGGTCGGGCTCGCCGACCGACCTTGTCTTGACCGACCGATTTTTGATCCTGTCGATCCTCGGCTGGATTGCGGTCTTCGCCGCCCTGCTCTACGGATGACCCGCCGATGACGTGGCGAGAGATGGAGATCTCGGGTTGGGGCCGCAGCTCCACGGCGCGCGTGCGGGCCGCCCGCCCCGAGCGCCCGCGCGAGATCGAGGCGGCCCTCGCCCAGGCCAAGGCGGCCGACAAGCTCAGGCCGCGCGACCTGATCGCGCGCGGCGGCGGCCGCGCGTACGGCGATTCGGCGCTGAACGACGGTGGGCACGTCCTCCTCACCACGCGGCTGAACCGGCTGCTCGGCTTCGATCCGCGGACCGCGGAAGTCGTGTGCGAGCCGGGCATCAGCTTCGCCGATCTGCTCGCGACGTTCCTGCCGCGCGGCCTGATGGTCCCGGCGAGCCCGGGGACCGCGTTTGCGACGGTGGGAGGTGCGGTGGCCGCCGACGTTCACGGTAAGAACCACGATCGTCACGGCAGCTTCGGCGATCATGTGCGCTGGTTCGAGCTGCTGCTGGCCGACGGCACCACCCGGCGGGTGAGTGCCGACACCGATCCCGAGCTGTTCGCCGCGACTATCGGCGGCATGGGGCTCACCGGGCTGTTGCGATCCGTGTGCTTCCGGCTGCTGCCGGGGGCGCGGCCGAACGTGACCGTGCGCGAACAACGCATGGCCAGCATCGATCACTTTCTGACGGCGTTCACCGAGATCCGCGAGACCGCGACATTTTCGGTCGGCTGGATCGATGCATTGGCGCGCGGCGCGTCCTTGGGCCGCGGCGTGCTGGAGACGGCGGAGTTCGCCGCCGAGGAGCGGCCGTTCCGCCCGCGCAAAGCGCGCGCGGTGCCGGTCGACGTGCCGCATGTGGTGCTCAACCGGTGGTCGATCCGGGCGTTCAACGAGCTTTATTTCCGCCGCGTTCCCACCGGCGGGCGCGAGCGGCTGCGGTCCGTCGCCGAGTTCCTCTATCCGCTCGACTCGATCCGCGACTGGAACCGCATCTACGGGCGTCGCGGCTTCTACCAGTTCCAGGCGGTGATCCCGGACGTTGCGGCACCGGTGGCGCTGCGCCAGCTCCTGGAGACGATCGCCGGCGCCGGCAAAGCCTCGTTCCTCGCCGTGCTGAAGACGCTCGGCCGCGCCGGACGCGGGTATCTGTCATTTCCAATCCGCGGCCATACGCTGGCGCTCGACTTTCCGCGCGGACCGGGCACGGACGAGCTCTTGCGCCGGCTCGAAGCGATCACGCTGGATCACGGGGGCCGGATCTATCTGGCCAAGGACGCGCTGCTCTCGCCGGCGTCGCTGCGCGCCATGTATCCCGGCCTGCCGCAGTTCGAGGAGGTGTTGCGCCGGGTCGATCCCGACGCCGTGTTCACCTCCGATCAGGCCCGCCGTCTCGGCCTGAAGCCACCGCGATGACCGCCGTCCCGGACACATGGCTGATCCTCGGTGCGTCATCGACGATCGCGCGCGCGTTCGCGCGTGCGGCGGCAGCGGCGAACGCCAACATCGTGCTGGCCGGCCGCGATGTGTCCGATCTGGAAGCTACGGCCGCGGACCTCAGGGTCCGCTTCAATCAGCGGGTGGAGGTCGTCGAGTTCGACGCCCGCGCCCCCGCGACTCACGCCCAGGTGTTCGACCGCGCGAAGACATTCGCCGGTCCGTCCACGCTGAACCTGTTCCTCGCCTTCGCCGTGATGCCGACGCAAGCCGTCATCGACGCCGATCCGCGGCTGGTCCAGGACATCATCGACACGAACTTCACGGCGGCGGTGCAGATCCTTCAGCGCGCGGCCATCCTGTTCGAGGAACAGCGGCGCGGCCGCGTGGTCGTGATCGGATCGGTCGCCGGCGACCGCGGACGGCTCAGGAACTATGTGTATGGCGCAACGAAAGCCGGCCTGCACGCCTATCTGCAAGGTCTGCGCGCCCGGCTGTGGCGCTCGGGTGTGAGCGTCACCACGATCAAGCCCGGTCCGGTCGATACCGCCTTGACCTTCGGCTCCGATCGGCTGCCGCTTCTTGCCGATCCGGATAAGGTTGGTGCGGCGTGTCTGAAGGCCGCGCTCGACGGGCGCGAAGTGGCGTATGTTCCGGCACCATGGCGCCTGATCATGATGATCTTGTGCGCGATACCAGAAAAATTTTTCAAGAAGTTGAACGTTTAAACACGACGTTGTGGGCTGGCCTCGCGTACGCGGCTGTGATTGAATGCGCCGCAATTCGAGCAGGGAAACATGAGCGGTTATCGAATCGGCGTGGTCGGGTGCGCGGGGCGCATGGGGCAGATGCTCGTGCGCGAGATCGCGGCGACGTCCGGCTGCGTGATCGCCGGCGGCACCGAGGCGCCGGGCAATCCCGCCATCGGTCGCGATCTCGGTGAGGTGGCCGGGCTCAGCCCCGTGCAGATGAAGATCGGCAGCGATGCCGCGGCGCTATTCGCGGCGGCGGATGCGGTGATCGACTTCACGATACCCAAGGCGACCGTGGCGCACGCCGCACTCGCCGCCACGCACGGCAAGGTCCTGATCGTCGGCACGACCGGGCTGGGGCCCGCCGATGAGGCAGCCCTCGCCGAGGCTGCCAAGCAGACCGCGATCGTGCGCTCGCCCAACATGAGCCTGGCTGTGAATCTTCTCACAGCGCTCACCGAGCGAGTCGCGGCAAGTCTCGGTCCTGATTATGACGTCGAGATCTTCGAGATCCATCACCGCCACAAGGTCGATGCGCCGTCGGGCACGGCGCTGGCCTTGGGCGACGCCGCGGCGCGCGGGCGGAACGTGAAGCTCGCCGACGTGGCGGTGCGGGGCCGCGACGGCCACATCGGGGCGCGCAAGCCGGGCGCCATCGGCTTTGCGAGCCTGCGCGGCGGCAGCGAGGTTGGCGACCATGTCGTCATGTTCTGCGGCGAATCCGAGCGCCTCGAGCTCACGCACCGCGCGACCAGCCGGCAGATCTACGCCCGGGGGGCGCTGCGCGCGGCCTTATGGGCGCGCGGCCGCGGGCCCGGGCTGTACGGCATGAAAGACGTTCTGGGACTTACCTGATTCATGTTGGCGAACGGGGGCCGATATATGGACGACGGCGACGGCGTTGCGATACCGGTCGAGCAGGCTGGCGACATTCATCCCAAGCTGCGCGAGCTCCATCGGTTTTGGGAGCGCAAGCGGGCCCACCGGCCGCTGCCCCGGCGCGGCGATTTCGACGTGATCGAACTGTGGCCCTGGCTCGGCAATCTCATGATGCTCGAGGTCGAGGGCGGCGGATCGGATTACGTCTATCGGGTCTATGGGACGACCATCGCCGATTATTTCAGCCGCGATCTGACCGGCCGGCGCACCAGCTCGCTGGCGGCGGACGTGCAAGCGGTGGTGCGCGCCGAGTACCGGGAAGCGGTCGGCAACGTCCGGCCAATCATCGTCACCCGGGCGCGGTCGGTGCAAATGAAGCGGATCCGGGCGTCGAAGCTGATCCTGCCGCTCGGGCCCGACCGCGGCGCGGTGGATCACCTCTTGGTCGGCCTCTATCTCGCGACCACGGCCGACCGGCCGCTCTAGCGTGCCGGCGCCATCCGGGCCCGGCTGAGCGCATCCGAGAGCTCGCGCGCCAAGGCCGCGCGCTCTTCGGGGGGCAGGAACGCGCCGACGACAAGATGCCGGCCGTGGCTCGAGAGCACGACGTGGCCATCGCCGGTCGACCGCTCTTCGATCGTCACCCGCAGCCAATATGACGGGAAGCTGAAGCGCTCCTCGGCGCCGCGCTTGTCGACCCGCTGCACGGTGAGCGTATCGCCGTCCAGCCGCAGGCGCTCATGTGCCCGCCGATCGCCGTAACTGGCGCGGAACGCCCAATAGACAAGAACCACGTCGATCCCGAAAAAGCCGATCACCGGCCAGGCGCCCACCGACAGGAACACGATACCGCCGACGAAGCTCCACACCACGAGGATGCCCATGACGATCCAGAAGCCGGCCGGCGACAGGCTGCGATGCGGCCGCAATACAACATCGAAGCCGGGAGAAGCGGGCTCGCTCATGCGCGGAAGGATAGACCCGGCGGTGGGCCGAGGCCAATCCGGGGCGGGCAAGAGCGGCGGCCGGGAGCCGCCGCTCTCTCTGCTGGCAGGTCTACTCCGCGGCTTGCGCCCGGTGACCCGGCGTGCTCTGCCGCGCCCAGCTTCCCGCGTTGCCCATCATCGATCGCTGGAGCGACGCGCCCGTCTCCCAGAACCGCAGATAAAAGTCCGACGTGCGCCTAGCCTCGTTGATGAACGTTTCGTTCACTTTCGAGGCGACGTTCAGCGTCTGCTCGAGCGACGTTCGCATTCCATCGGCCCATTGCCGAGTCGCCGATTCCACCTCGCCCCACAATTCGGAATACGGCTCGAACAACGTGCCGGACATGAACTCAGACGCGGCCTGCTGGGCATTCCGCGCCGCGGATTGCGCATTGCGGCCGGCCTGCTGGAACTCCCGCGCGCCAAACGGCATGTCGCGACTGCTCGCCGACTGCGACGACGACGAACCTGAGGATTGCCGACCAGTCTCTGTCGTTTCCTCTTGCCCAGGCTTTGCCATGAACTTTCCCTCCTTCGAAGAATGAAATCGACGCTTGCGGGTGTGCAACAGATCACAGGTCAGTGCTATGCGTGTGATTGACTAAAAACTCGGCAATAAACACCGAGTCATTCATCTGCCACATCGTGACTCGCGGGCCACGGGGTCTGTGGACCAATGGTCAGGCTGGCCCGCGGGCGGCCGCGACGACCGTGGCCGCAACTCGAGGGGCGCTTTCCCGCGGGCGGGCTTCCCGGTAGTCTCTCGCGCGATGAAACCGCAGGCTGTCGAAGAGTTTTACCGCCGGCTGGCGACCGACCGGCCCGAGCCGCGCACCGAGCTCAATCACAAGAATCCCTACACCTTGCTGGTGGCGGTCGTGCTGTCGGCGCAGGCGACCGATGCCGGCGTGAACAAGGCGACGAAGACCCTGTTCGAAACCGTGGATACGCCGGAGAAAATGGTGAAGCTCGGCGAGGCCGGCTTGAAGAAACACATCAAGACCATCGGCCTTTTCAACATGAAGGCGAAGAACGTGATCGCGCTCTCGAAGTTGCTGATCGAGCGCCACGGCGGCGAGGTACCGCGTACACGCGAGCTCCTGGAGGAACTGCCGGGGGTGGGCCGCAAGACGGCGAACGTGGTGCTGAACGTGGCGTTCGGCGAGCGCACGATCGCGGTCGATACCCATATCTTCCGCGTCGGCAACCGCACCGGCCTGGCGCCTGGCAAGACGCCGCGCGAGGTCGAAGAGAAGCTGGAGAAGGTGACGCCCGATAAATACGTGCGCGACGCCCATCACTGGCTGATCCTGCACGGGCGCTATGTATGCAAGGCGCGCAAGCCGGACTGTCCGGTCTGCGTGGTGCGCGACATCTGCGCCTTCAAAGCCAAGACGCCGGCGCTGGCGAAGCCCTGAACTCAGCTCGACGACGGTTTTTTCCGGCTGGCCAGAATGCTGCCGTAGCAGGTCTGCGGGACGACGCGCTGATTGCCGTTGCGCGTGCGCGCGTCCAGATGCGCGACCCGCAACCCGTCGCGCTCCCGATAGAGGAACACGTCGAGAAAGCACGTGTCGGTCGCGAACCGCCAGATCTCGGCAATGCCGTCGTGGCGCACGAACACGGTGTCGCCCATCCACTGGCGCAGCGCCTCGCCCTTGAGGCCGATCAGGCGCTGCACGTCCTGAGGCGGCGTCGCGGGCGTTGGTGGGGCGGGGGCGATCGCCACCGACGGCTCGCGGGGCGATGGCGTCCCGGGGGCCGGCGGTATGGGCGCAGCCGCGCCGTAGGCCGGCGAGGCGGGGCCCTCGGCGGGACCGGCGCAGGCGGCGAGCAGCACCAGACTGCTCGCCGCCAACACCGTCCTGATGCAGCTCGCGTTCAGGTGAAAGACAGCCATGCCCGGAGGAACACCGGGTACGGGAGCCGTGCTGAGGTCTTAGGAATCCGACCCCGGCCGGCGCGGCCCGACATGGATTTCGCCGGCGATCTCTCCGCCCGGCTCGATCTCGATCTGGCCGTAGGTGACCTTGCCGTTGACCTTGCCGGTCGAGCGGATGAACAGCCGCTCGCGCACGGTGAGCGTCCCTTCATAGCGGCCGGCGATGTCGGCGGTCTCGATCTCGGCCGAGCCCTTGAAATGGCCGGTTTCCGCGATTTCGATCAGCCGGCTTTCGGTGAGCGACGCCTCGACGCGGCCTTCGACCACCAGCCGTTCGCACGAGGTGATCTGGCCCGAGAGCACGATCTCACGGCCGACGATCAGCTTCTTGCTCTCGGCCGGCGCGTCGGAGACGACCGGCGCGCTGCTGGGCGCCCGTTCGCGGCTCCAGCTGACGCTGGCACGGCCGATCACAGGCGCGGTGGGCTTGTTGAACGATGCCGCACCGGTGCCGACCGCAGCGGGCGTCGGCGTCATCGGCGTCGGTCGCGCCACGGCCGCGCCGAGGGGCTTTGGCGTGCTCGACGCCGTGTCGGATACATCTTGGGTGGAAGGGGCTGCTGACTCAGGCTTCATGTCGTCATCCTCTTTCTTTCGACGAAACATGCTCGTCATTCTCCTCTATGGTCGACGCGACAGCCTGACGCGCCCATCTTCACATGACGTCTGTTGGCAGCCACCCCCAAACGGCTCCCAACCGGATCATTTGCTGCTGCCGCGGGCGACCCCCCAGCTCATGAGCTGATGCGTCATCGCTGCGACTCCGACCAGCGGCGCTACCAGATTAATCAGCGGCAGCGTCGAGAGGAAGGCAATCACCGCGCCCATCGCCAGGGCACCCCAGCGGTGGTCCCGCCACGCGCGGCTCACATCCGGCGGATCCAATCGCCGGGCCGCCACGAGTTCGAAATACTCGCGGCCGAGAATATATCCATTTAGAGCATAGAAGACCAATAAGTTTATGGGCGGCAGGAAATAGACCGGGAGCACCAGGAGGTTCAGCACGATCGCCAGGAGCAGCAGGCGGGCGGCACTTTTGAGCTGCTCGCCCAGGCCGATTCGCCGCGGCGGCGGCATGCCCGGGTAGTGGCGCGCTTCGACCGCGTCGACCACCTGGTCGAGAAACAGGGCGATCAGCGAGGCGGCGACGGCGGGGTACAGGATAAAGGCCAGCCCGATCGCGGCGAGCTCGCCCAGGGCGGCAACCACGGTGTCCAGCCAGCCGATGGCGAACAGGTGGGTGCGGGTCAGAAGCAGCCACAGGCCGATCCACAACGCCACGAAAACCAAGGCCGCGCCGCTCAGCCCCAGCACAAGCGGGCGGCGGAAATTACGGTCGCCGAGCTGGGCAATCGCCAGACTGAAGGCTTGGATCATGGAAGGGTTCTAGCACGGCCCGTCCAAACTGCCGGAATTATGAGCAAATTTGCGCCACGGGGCCGGGCGGCTATACTGCGCCCGCGCGACTCGGCTGTTGCTCGCACTTCCAGACCATTCGAGGACACATGGCCGCTTCAGATTATGACGTCGTCGGCATCGGCAACGCGATCGTCGACGTGCTTGCCAAGGCGGAGGAGGGCTTCCTCGTCCAGCACAAGCTCGCCAAGGGCGCCATGACGCTCATCGACGCGCCGACGGCGGGGCACCTGTATCAGGCAATGGCGCCGGCGATCGAATGCTCGGGCGGCTCGGTGGCGAACACCATGGCCGGGATCGCCTCGCTCGGCGGTCGTGGCGCCTTCATCGGCAAGGTCTGCGCCGATCAGCTCGGCAGCGTCTTCAATCACGACATCCGCGCCGCCGGTGTGGCGTTTTCGACCGCACCGAGCAAGGGCGGGCCGCCGACCGCGCGCTGCCTTATCTTCGTAACGCCCGACGGCCAGCGCACGATGCAGACCTATCTGGGTGCCTGCATCGAGCTGAAGCCCGACGACGTCAAGATGGAGCAGATCCAGGGGGCCCGGATCACCTATCTCGAAGGCTATCTTTGGGACCCACCGGAGGCGAAAGAGGCGTTTCGCAAGGCGGTGAAGATCGCGCACGCCGCCGGACGGCGCGTGGCGTTGTCGCTCTCCGATCCCTTCTGCGTCGGCCGCCACCGCTCCGAGTTTCTCGATCTGGTCGAGAAGGACGTCGACATCCTGTTCGCCAACGAGGCGGAGATCACCTCGCTCTATCAGACGACGAGTTTCGACGAGGCGCTGAATCGGATCCGCCAGAAGAAGGACCGCATCGCAGCCCTGACCCGCAGCGAGAAGGGCGCCGTCATCGTCTCAGGCGAGCAGATTCACCAAGTGCCGGCCGAGAAGGTGACGCAGGTGACGGACACGACGGGCGCCGGCGACCTGTTCGCCGCCGGGTTCCTGTTCGGCCTGACGCACGGCCACAACCTCGCCAGCGCCGGGCGCATCGGCGTGATCTGCGCCGCCGAGATCATCTCGCATTTCGGCGCCCGCCCGGAAGTGTCGCTGAAGGATCTCGTCCGGACGAAAATGGGCTGATCAGCCCTGAGCTTGCTCAGCTAAATCTTGCTCAGCCGCCGTCGCCGACCAGGGCGAACGGCGCCCAGAAGATGGGATGGGCGTAGGAGAACACGGTCGCCTTGTGGTCGGGGTCGACATAACCCGCGCCGTCGATCAAGGCGATTTCGGCCTGCCGCAGCGCTTCGGCACGTGAGATTTGCGCGTTCTGCGCCTGGCGGCGAAACAGATCGGTGGTGAGTGTGCGCGCCGAGGTCGTCTCCACCGGCCAGTTCGACACCAGGAGAGCGCGGGTCCCGGCGTAAAAGAACGCGCGGCCGAGGCCCGACACTGCTTCGGCGCCGGCACCGTCGCCGGTCGCCGTGTTGCAGGCCGACAGCACGACCCAGTCGGCATTGAGCCGCAACGCGAGCACCTCATCGAGGGTGAGCAAGCCGTCGCCGTCCGTGTCCGCCACGCTCGGTGCGGACAGGGCCAGGGCCGGCTGGGTCAAGCCGTTGAGGTCGCCTGGGACGAGGCCGTGCGTCGCGAACATGATCACCTTGCGGTCGGACAGATCCATGCTGCGCACGCGCCGCTCGTTGGCCTCACGGCCGGTGAACACGTCCTTGACCGGATCTGCGTTGAGCGCGATGGCGACCGCCCGCACCTCGTCGGCCGTGTCTGGCAGCCGCGGCAGCTGCGCCAGCTCGGCGCTGTCGACGGATTGCGTGGCCGGTGCACTCCGCCGGACCAGCGGCACGCCGCGCATCGCGATCAACGTCCGGGCGCCCCGGGTTTGCAATTCGGCACCGCGCGTCTCGCGCACCGCACCGGCCGCCTGCGCCGCGCTGAACCAGGGATCGCCAAAGCCAGCGAAGGCCCGGCGCTCGCCCCGCGGCGCCGGCAGGGCGCGCAAGGCGGCCAAGGATGAGACGGATGGCAGTTGCGTGATCGCCACCTGCCTAATCAGGAACGGGACGCTCCTGTATCCGGCAAATAACGCCTGGCCTTCGCGGTCGGGCGACAGCTGGGCCGGCTGGGTGACCAGCACGGCGAAGGGCAGCTGGCCGAGGGCATCATGCGGCACGACCAGCAGGCTCTTGGCCGATTTCCAGCCCGCCTCAACCGGCTGCAGCAGGCTCGCGTAGACCCGGTACGCAAGCGCGGTGTCAAAGGCCGGGATCTCGCCGAGCGTGGCGGCGTTCGGGTCCAACGCGCGGCGCAGATCTGCGACCTTCTTGCGCATGTCGGTCCGTGTGATCGGAACCGCCGCGAAGGCGGGGGCGCCGCTCTGCGGCACCGCCCAGACGAAGCTGCGATCCTGCGCCACATATGTTGCGATCAAGGCCTCGCCGGGGCGCAGGCTGCGCTGCGCCTGCTCGATCGTCGCCGGGCGCGGATCGATCAGGTTCACGTAATCCGGGAACTTGCGCTCGATGTCCTGGCGGATCGCCGCCCGCGCGCCGCGCAGCGTGTCGATCTGCGTGCGCATCGATTGCAGTCCGGCCGGGTCGCGCTGGTCGGCAGGCCCCGAGAGGACGTACGTCAGAACCCCTTGCAGCGCCGCGACCTGCTTCTGCGCGTCCTGCTCGCGCCGCACCAGGTCGGCGAGCGCCGGATCCGTCGCGGCGGCGCGGGCACCGGAGGCGGTCAGCGCCCGTTGCACACCGCCGCCGCGCAATGCATCGGCGATCTTGAACGCTTCGCCCGCGACGTCGATGCCGGCCGCCCAGGGCTGGCCTTGAAGGTCGGCCAGGACGCCCATATACGCTTCGAAAATCGCTCGCACGCGCTGATCCCGGCCGGCGGTGCCGGTGTCTTCGTCGGTGACCTCGCGCGAGGGCGTCAGGAGAGTTGGCACCACGGCCGTCAGTTCGGCGAGCGCCCGCTCCGGCTGCTTGGCGCGCGCATACGCGACGCCGAGCCAGCCCCGCGCCTCGGCGGCGTCGAAATGATTGGGTCCGAGCCGCTCGGTCGTTTTTTGCATGCTGCGCCGGATGATCGGCAGCGCCTCCGCGGCGCGGCCATCGCGGATGAGCATGAACGCGTAGCTGTTGTTCGTCCCCAGGTAGCGGTCGAGGGTCTCCGGATCTTTTTCCAACCCCCGCCGGACAGCTTCGTAGGTCCCAAGGGCACCGCGCCAATCGCCCCGCCAGTTCTGTTCGAGGGCGATGCGCATCCGTGCATCGGCCAGCGGCGTACCGTCGGCCTCGATGCCGATGTTCTGGAAGATGTCGAGGGCGGCTTCGGCTAGCCTTTGCGCCTCTGCGTAGCGGCCCTGTTCGTGCAAGATCGCCGCCAGATTGAGAATCAGCCAGCCGGTGTCCTGGGCATAACGGCCGCGAAACTTGAGCTGCGACAGGAGGCCGCGGCGCGCCTCGACTTCCGCCTCGACGATGCGGCCTTGAAGCCGGAGAGCGGTGGAGAGATCGCGCGCGATGAAGTCCTGCCAGTTCTCCAGGTTCTCGATGGGCGTGGCTCCGGACGCGTTCTTTTCCTTTTCCTTGGATCGCTCGACAGCATCCCACGCTTCGCGGTAGGCGATGATGGCGTCACCGTACTTCCCGGTTTGGGTCAGAACCGCGCCCTTGGCCTGCAGGATGGCGGCCCGATACTCATCGCCGAAAATCGGATAAACCCGATACCAGCCTTGGGCTTTCTGCAGGAGGCGGTCACCTTCCGTGATCCAGCGGCTGGCCGCCGCGATGTTCCCCAGGCGGGCGTTCCGGATCGCGAGGTTCTGGTACAGAAAGAACGGGCGGGCGGAGTTGTCGGGCGCGATCCGGACGGCTTCCTCCCACAGCTCGAGCGCGCGCTTATAGTTTCCGATGTTGCCGTTCGCATTGCCGAACTGCTGCAGATAGCGTGACATCTCGACCCGTGTCGCCCGGGCGAGGCGAACGCACTCCGCGAGATCGGCGAGCCGTTGCTGGCTGCGGCCGAGACGGGCGGCGGCGCCCGCGCGATTGAAGTAGAAGTTCATGAGCTCCAGGTCGCTTAACCCGGCGGCTGGTTCGGCGTCCGCGGCGGCCCGCAGGGCGGCGACCTTCGCCGGGTCGGGTTTTTCCTGGTCGAGAATGGCGGTGATGTCGGCGATGGTGCGCGGCGGCGGCGTGAAGCCCTGGCCCTGGAAGTCGGCCGTGATCTGCTTGGCCTGCTCCAGCGACACGACCGGCTTGTCGTCATTGCAGCCGGCGGCGAACAGTCCCATGGCGATGACGACCGCTAGGCGCAGTGTCCGCATGACGCAACCTCCCCTCAGCCGTGGCGGGTGGGAGTATACCGCCAAACCCGAAATCCGTGGACGCGGGGGTTCTAGGTTAATATTCTCATAACAAGGCGACCTCGCGGTATTGACGGCATGAGATTCCCGGCCTCTAGCGGGCGCCCGGATGCAATTGCACCTTTAAAAAGGAAGAGAAACCGCCTATATTGCGATGCAACAGAACCGGGGCGGCCCCAACCGCGCCCGGTTCTTCGTTTATTCAATTCGTTTATTTGAAGCGGCCGGGACGTTATGAACATCCGCAACATCGCGATCATCGCCCACGTCGACCACGGGAAGACCACGCTGGTGGACGCGCTCTTGAAGCAGTCCGGCACCTTCCGCGCCAACCAGCAGGTCGTCGACTGCGCCATGGACTCGAACGACCTCGAGCGCGAGCGCGGCATCACCATCTTGGCCAAATGCACCTCCGTCGAATGGAAGGGGGTGCGCGTCAACATCGTCGACACACCGGGCCACGCCGATTTCGGCGGCGAGGTCGAGCGCATCCTGTCGATGGTCGACGGCGTCGTGGTCCTGGTCGATGCGGCCGAGGGCCCGCTGCCGCAGACCAAGTTCGTGACCATGAAGGCGTTGAAGCAGGGCCTGAAGCCGATCGTCATCATCAACAAGGTGGACCGCTCGGACGCCCGGCCGCACGAGGTCCACAACGCGATGTTCGACCTGCTGGCGGCCCTCGGCGCGACCGACGAGCAGCTCGACTTCCCGACTTTGTTCGCGTCGGGCCGCAACGGCTGGGCGGCGGAGAGCCTCGAGGCGCCGCGCGAGAGCCTGGCACCGCTGTTCGACCTCATCGTGGACTACGTACCGCCGCCCGAGCGCGATCTCGACCAGCCGTTCACCATGCTGGTCACCACCCTCGAATACGATCCCTATCTCGGCCGCGTGCTCACCGGCCGCATCCATGGCGGCGTCGCGAAGATGAACATGCCGGTACGGGCACTCGCGCGCGACGGCCAGGTTCTCGAGGAGGCGCGCCTCACCAAGCTGTTGGCCTTCCGCGGCCTCGAACGGCTGCCGATCGAGCAGGCCGAAGCCGGTGACATCATCGCCATCGCCGGGCTGACCATGACCACGGTCGCCGACACCCTCGCCGATCCTCAGGTCAAGGAGCCGATCCCGGCGACGCCGGTCGATCCGCCGACCCTGGCAATGACGTTCTCGGTGAACGATTCGCCGCTCGCCGGGCGCGAAGGCAGCAAGGTCACCAGCCGCATGATCCGCGACCGCCTGATGCGCGAAGGCGAGGGCAATGTCGCGATCCGCGTGCGCGAGACCGAGGGCGGCGAGGCCTATGAAGTGGCCGGCCGCGGCGAGCTGCAGCTCGGCGTGCTGGTCGAGACCATGCGCCGCGAGGGTTTCGAGCTGTCGATCAGCCGCCCGCGCGTGATCTTCCAGTCGGATGCGAAGACCGGTCAGCGCCTCGAGCCGATCGAGGAAGTGCAGATCGACGTCGACGACGAATTCGCCGGTGTCGTGGTCGAGCAGATCGGCCGCCGGCGCGGCGAGATGACCGACATGCGCCCCTCGGGCGGCGGCAAGACGCGCGTCACCTTCCTGGTGCCCTCGCGCGGCCTGATCGGCTACCACGGCCAGTTCCTCACCGACACGCGCGGCACCGGCATCATGAACAAGGTGTTCCACAGCTACGCGCCGTATAAGGGCCCGATCGAGGGGCGCCGCACCGGCGTCCTGGTCTCGAACGCCTCCGGCGTCGCCGTCGCCTATGCCTTGTGGAACCTCGAAGACCGCGGGCCGATGCTGATCAATCCGGGCGTGCCCGTGTATCCCGGCATGATCATCGGCGAGCACACCCGCGACAACGATCTCGACGTCAACCCGATCAAGGGCAAGCAGCTGACGAACGTGCGCACGCACTCGCACGACGAGATGATCCGGCTGACGCCGCCGAAGCTGCTCGCGCTCGAGCAGGCGATCGCCTATATCGCCGACGACGAGCTGGTCGAGGTGACGCCGAAATCGATCCGCCTGCGCAAGAAGCTGCTCGAGCTCAACGACCGCAAGAAGGCGGCGCGCGCCGCCGAAGCCCAAGCGGTGTGAGGCGCCCCGCGGGCGCTTGCCAACGCCCCTCCCGCCCGCCAAGCTTGGCGAAACGAGCGGGAGGAGACCAGCATGACAGCGCCTTACGAGGTCTATGCGGTTCGTTATGCGCGCCATGATCGGCGCGCCGGCGAGAACTTCCTCGGCGGCGATCCGCACAACGGCCCGATGCCGATCGACTATTTCGTATGGGCGATCGTCGGCGCGGATAAGACCTACATCCTCGATACCGGTTTCAGCGCCGAGGTGGCGAAGAAGCGCGGCCGCGAGCATCTGCGCTCGCCGGGCGATGGCCTGAAAGCGATCGGCATCGACCCCACGCGGGTCGAAGACGTGATCGTCTCGCACATGCATTACGATCATGTCGGCAATCACGACCTGTTTCCGAACGCGGTCTACCACGTGCAGGACAAGGAGATGGCCTACGTCACCGGCCGGTGCATGTGTCATCGGCCGCTCCGCGCCTCGTTCGAGGTCGACGACGTGGCAGCGATGGTCCGCCGGCTCTATGCCGGCCGCATCCGGTTCCACGACGGTGCCGAGGAGATCGCCCCCGGCCTCACCGTGCATTTCATCGGCGGCCATACCATGGGGCTGCAATCGGTCCGGGTGCTGACCCGCCGCGGCTGGGTCGTGCTCGCGGCGGACGCGGTGCATCTCTACGCGAATATGGAGCAGGTGCGCCCCTATCCGATCATCTACAACCTGGCCGACATGCTCGAAGGCTACGAGAAGATCAAGCGGCTGGCGGATTCGCCGCGCCACATCATTCCCGGCCACGATCCGTTGGTGACGGCACGCTATCCCGCGGCGCGCCCCGGTCTCGAAGGAATCGCCTTCCGGCTCGACGTCGATCCGCGGGAGTAAGCCGCGCCGCTACAGGACGGCGGACGCGATTTCCTGGTACGGCCGCGCGTCGATGAAATGGCGGTCGCGGGTCGCCTGGTCCAGGTAGAGAAAGACCTGCATCACGAACACCAGGTTCACGCTCTCGCCGTCCTCGGACAGCGGCATGAACAGGACCTTGGTGTGGCGCTCGGCTGCCCCCATCTCGGGCGACAGGAACAGGCATTCCGAATAGACCGCGCGCCTCTCGCCCACCACCTTGTCGTAGAGGCCCAGCACGTGGCGCTTGTATTCGGGACCCTTCAGGACCTCGTCGAGGCAGCGGCCGGTCGCGTTGATGCCGTGGGCGCGCTCGTTCTCGGTGCCGATCAGCCGGTAGCGATAGCGGCCGCCCTCCAGGACGTCGACCAGCATGACATGGGGCAGGAGCTTCGGAATCTCGGTTGGATCGATATCGGCGCGCCGCGGCATGCGCCGATCGCCGGCCTTGCGCTGCCAATAGGCATAGCCTTCCTTGAGACGCGCGTCGCTGATCGGCGACGTCGCCGGAGTCAGGTCTGAGAGGGTCATCGCGTGATGGTTGTGGCGCCCCGGGACGCCATACCATAAAGGATTTCCGTCTTCGGCAAAAGTGCCCGGGGCGTTGACAGGTGGCGGCGCGCCGGGGCGCCGCGCACCCGGCACGCCGCCTGAGGCAGCTTACTGGTTACTCGGTGACGACGATCGTGCCGTCCATCTCCTCGTGGCCGGAGCCGCAGAACTGGTCGCATGCGAACGAGAACGTACCGACCTTGTCGGGCACGATCCGGACCTGGACGACCTGGTCCGGTTCGACATCGGCGCGGACGTCGAACGCCGGCAGTTTGAAGCCGTGTTTGCGGTCGGAGGTGCGCAGCTCCAGCACCACCGGCTCGCCGACTTTGAGCGTCACCTTGTCGGGTGCGTAGGTAAAGCGGCTGGCCGTGAGCTGGACAACACGCTCGGTGGCCGCGCGGGGGGCCGCCGTCGAATAGGCGACGGCGGCTGCCACGGCGGCGATCAGGGCCAGGCTGGTCGTAAAGCCGATACGCATGGTGTCCTCAGGCGATCGGCTTCTCGGTCAACGAATACGACGTCGAATTCGCCTTCGCGTCGATCTGGCGGAAGCCCAGGCCCTTGAACGGCTGGCTGGCATCCCACGGGATCGGCGCCCGCTTCGGCTGCGAGCCGGGCGCCGGCAGCGGGAAGATCAGCGATTTCGCCGCATGATGGGCGATATGGCCGGTCATCTGGTGATGCTCCTGATGGATATGGCCGTAGAAGACGGTCACGTTCTGATACGGCATCAGGATGTCGATCGCCTCCTTGCCGTCGCGCGTCGCCCAGTCCCAATCCGGCTGGAGATCGAACAGCGGGCGGTGAGTCAGCACGACGATCGGCTGCGTCTGGTTGATCTGCTTCAGATCGGCGCGCAGCCAGTCGAGCTGCGCCTTGCCGATGGCGCCTTGCGGATCCGACACGTTGTCGATGGCGATGAAATGCACGCCCTTGTGGTCGAACGAGTAGTGAGTGGCGCCAAAGAACTCCTGGAACGCCTTGCCCTCGTCGAGGGAGGCGTCGTGCTCGCCCGGCATGAAGCGCAGGGTCTTCACCTTGAGTTCGCTGACGATCTCGCGGAATTGCGCCATGCGGCGGCGGCGTTCCTGGTCGTCATCGGTGGTGTGGGTGAGATCGCCCGTGAAGACGATGAACTCCGGCTGCTTGGCCAGACTGTTGACCGCCGCGACGGCCTTTTGCAGCGTGTGGTCGGCTTCGGGGTTGGCGGCCGGTCCCTTGAAGCCCCAGTGCGTGTCCGACAGCTGGACGAAAAAGAAATCCTGCTGGGCGGCATCGGCGGGCTGCATATGCCCAAGCCCGGACGCGAACACCACGCCTCCCAGGCCCGCCAGCTTCAGAAAATCCCTGCGATCGATCTCGCCGTGCATGGTCCTCTCCTCAGTATTGTGGTGGCGACGGGGAGGAGACCGGCCGGGGCGGCGTGATATTCCCAGAATTTCACGGAAATTGGTTAACGCCGGGAATAAACCAGGGCCGGGCGCGATCTAAGCTAGATTGAGGCGTCCCGAAACGAGGCCTGACCTCTGTGAGCAGCCAGATCAGTCCACGCTATTTCGAGCGCCTCGCCCTGCCGCATCTCGATGCGGCCTATAACTTGGCGCGGTGGCTGACCCGCAACGATCATGATGCCGAAGATGTCGTCCAGGACGCTTATCTGCGCGCTTACAAGTACTTCGCCGGCTTCCGCGGCGAGAATTTCCGCGCCTGGCTGCTCGCCGTCGTTCGCCGCGCTGCCTACGATTGGATGCAACGCAACCGGCCGGCCGAGCTGGTGCCCGCCGCGGATATCGACGTGGAGGCCATGGCCGGCGATTCCGAGACCGACAATCCCGAAGCCAGCCTGATGCGCCAAGCCGATCAAAAGATGGTCAACGAGATGATCGCGGCCCTGCCGGTGCCGTTCCGCGAGGTGGTGGTCATGCGCGAGCTGCAGGAGCTGTCCTACAAGGAGATCGCGGCGATAGCCGAGGTGCCGGTCGGCACCGTCATGTCTCGGCTGGCGCGGGCCCGGGCCCTGCTGGCCGCCGATGGCCGCCGCCGTTTGAAGGAATCGAATTATGGATGAGATGGAGACGCCCGCATCGGGCATGTCGGATGTGATCCGACGCCATGGGATGCGGTATACCGCACCTCCGGGCCTGGCGACGCGGATCGGCGAGGAGCTGGACGCGGCCGCCCGCGCCGAAGGATGGCCGGAGGGCGCGCCCAGCCGGGTCGTTCCGTTCCGCTCTGCCCAGGCATGGCGCCCGCTGGCCCTGGCCGCGTCATTCCTGCTGGCGATCGTGCTGTCGTCAGGGACGACCTGGTACGTCACCGCGGCCGACCGCCAGGAGCAGCTGGCCGAAGAGGTGGTGGCGAGTCACGTCCGGTCGATGCTGGCCGATCATCTCACCGACGTCGCGTCCTCGGACCAGCACACGGTGAAGCCGTGGTTCGGCGGCAAGCTCGATCTCTCGCCGCCGGTCGTCGACCTCGTCGCCCAGGGATTTCCGCTGGTCGGCGGTCGCCTGGACTACCTGAATCAGCGGCCGATCGCGGCCCTGGTGTATCGCCACAAGCAGCACATCATCAATCTGTACGTCTGGACGCAGAAGGGCGGTGGCATGGAGCCGCGGCCGCCGGCCGAGCTCCAGGGCTACAATTTGCGCCGGTGGCGGAGCGGCGACATGACGTTCTGGGCGGTGTCCGACGTGAACGGTGCCGACCTCGACCAGTTCGTGCGCGAGTATCAGGACGCGGCGCGCGGCACCTGACGCGGCGACCCTGGAGCCGCCGCCACTCTTATCTCGCAAGACGCGGGCGCCCCGCCGTAATATCGGCGCATGTCCGCCTGGGTCGAGTCGCTCAAGGTCTACCGCGAACCGCGCCTGCTGGCCGTCCTGTTCATGGGCTTCTCAAGCGGTCTGCCGCTGCCGCTGACGTTTGCCACGCTGTCGTTCTGGCTGGCCGAAGTCGGGGTGTCGCGGACGGATATCGGCCTCTTCGTGCTGGTCGGGTTTGCCTACAATTACAAATTCCTGTGGTCGCCGTTCATCGACAGCATGCCGCTGCCGGGCTTGACCTCTCGGCTCGGCCGGCGCCGCGGTTGGGCGATCGCGATCCAGGTCGTTCTGGCGCTGGCGATCGTCGCCCTGGGCGCGCTCGACCCAAGCACGGATCTGCCGCTGATCGCGCTCGCCGCGATTGCGGTCGCATTTCTATCGGCAAGCCAGGACATCGTGATCGATGCATTCCGCATCGAACTTCTGACGCCCGAGGAACAGGGTGCTGGTGCGGCGGCGACGCAATGGGGATATCGCGTAGGCTTGTTGGCTTCCGGCGCCGGCGCGTTGTACGCCGCCGAGTTCGGTGGCTGGCATGTCGCTTATGCGGTGATGGCGGCGCTGATGGTGGTCGGGATGATCACCATTTTGGTGACGCCCGAGCCGGCGCGGCCCCCCGATCAGCCGGCCGAAAGCCGCTCCGGCCCCGCCGCGGATCGCGTTCGCGAGTGGCTGACCACAGCCGTCATCCAGCCATTCGCCGACTTCATGACCCGCCCGGGTTGGGCGGCGATCCTCGCGTTCGTGATTCTCTACAAGTTCGGCGATGCCCTCGCCGGTGTGATGGCCAACCCGTTCTATGTCGCGATGGGCTTCACGAAGGTTGAGATTGCGAGCATCAGCAAGGTCTTCGGGTTTGGCGCCACGCTCGCCGGCGTCGCGGCCGGCGGTGCTGTGGCCTATCGTCTGGGCTTTTATCGGAGCCTGTTCATCTGCGGCTTGCTTCAGATGGCGTCGAATTTCATGTACGTCGTCCAAGCCTGGGTCGGGCACGATCCTCTGCTGCTGACCGTCACGATCTTTTCCGAGAACTTCACCGGCGGGATGGGATCGGCCGCGTTCGTCGCTTACCTGTCCAGCCTCTGCAACGTAGCGTTCACCGCCACGCAATACGCGCTGTTCTCGTCGCTTGCGGCGTTGCCGACTCGGTTGCTCTCCGCACCCGCCGGGTGGCTGTCGGAACAGCTCGATTGGGCGTCCTTCTTCGCGCTCACTGCGTTGGCAGCGGTTCCTGGGCTGGTCATGGTGCTGTGGCTGATGCAGCGCTTTCCCAACGCCGCGGTCGCCCGTAAGCCGGCGCTGATCGTGGACGACTAAACGATCGCATCGAGAGCAGCCGCGACGGCGTCGACCGGGATCGCCGCCATGCTGTCGCCGCCGAATTCCTGCGCCCGGAGGATCGTGAGGTGCCGGGCCAGCGGTGCGAACTTCGCCGGCGACGTCGGGCCGAACAGCGACACGAGCGGCACTCCGCCGGCGGCCAGCAGATGGCCGCCGCCGCTGTCGTTGGCCACGGCCGCGGTCATGCGGCTGGCCAAGGCGAGTGTCAGCAAGGGATCCGGGCTCGTCGTCTCTTGCAGCGGGAATCTGGCACCCGGCAGCGCCTGGCGGAGCGGTTCGACCCATTCGGCTTCCGCGGGTCCCAGGATGAGGACCGGCACGCGGTGTTGCTCGGTTTGCCGGCGGGCCAGTGCTACGAAATTCTCCAGCGGCCAGCATTTGTGGCGGCCGCCGGCACCGGGGGCGAGGCCGACATAGGCCTGGCCCGCGGGGAGCAGGCGCTCCGCCGCGGCGAGGACATCGGCCGGCAAGGCCGGGCCGCGATGCGGGTCCGCCGGGCGGCCGCTCGCCAGCTCCACCAGATCAAGGAGCTGGCGGATCAGAGCCGGCGGCTTCTTGTCGCGACCATCGGGCTTGATGTCCGACAGCAGATAGCCCGCGGCCGGAGACAGGAAGCGCTCGTGCGCGATGCGGCGCAGGATGAGCGTGGTCAGGACCCGCCGCTGCGTGTCGATGAGGAGGTCGAAGCGGCGCCCGCGCAGCGGCCGGCGCAGAAGCTCGGCGGCAGCGATGCCGATGCCGGCGTCCTCGATCACGTCGTCGATCAGGCCGGCGACCAGCGGCTTCAACGCGCCGGCATACACCGTCTTGCCGTGACCGGCGAGCCAGGTGATGCGGGCGGCCGGGAAGGCCGCGCGCAACGCGCGCACGAACGGCAGCTTCATGAGGCCGTCGCCCATCAGGTCGAGCCCGACATAAACCAGAATCGTCCGCGGCGGACCCTCCGTCATGGGCGGTGCTTACCATGGCGACTCGGGGGGCTGCGAGGACCGGATTGACCGCACGGGGCCGGGCCCGCATTGTTCCGGCCGGCTCCAAGGTCGCGAGGCTTCGCATGCGCATCGGCGTTCCCAAGGAAATAAAGAACGAAGAGCATCGGGTCGGGCTGACCCCGGCCAGCGTGCGCGAGCTGGTGAGCCACGGACACGAGGTCCTGGTCGAGGCCGGTGCCGGGTACGACATCGGCTTCGATGACGAGCATTACCGGGCTGCCGGAGCGCAGATTTCCCCATCTGCCGACGAGGTCTTTGCGGCGGCGCAGATGATCGTCAAGGTCAAGGAGCCGCGGCCGGTCGAGATCAAGCGGCTGCGCCCCGAGCACGTGCTATTCACGTATCTGCACCTGGCTCCTGACCCCGAGCAGGCCAAGGGGCTGCTCGCCTCCGGCTGTACCGCCATCGCCTACGAGACGGTGACGTCGGCGACCGGCGGGCTGCCACTTCTGGCGCCGATGAGCGAAGTGGCGGGTCGGATGTCGATCCAGGTCGGCGCCCATTGCCTCGAGCGGCGGCAGGGCGGCTCGGGCCTCCTCTTGGGCGGCGTGCCCGGCGTGCCCGCCGCCAAGGTCGTGATCCTCGGCGGCGGGGTGTCCGGGACCAACGCGGCGCGCATGGCGATGGGCGTCGAGGCGCATGTGATCGTCATCGATAAATCGCTGCCGCGGCTCTACGACCTCGACCTGCAATTCGGCTCGCGCCTGCACACCGTGTTTGCGACCCGCGATGCGATCGAGCAGCACGTGCTCACCGCCGATCTCGTCATTGGCGCGGTCCTGGTGCCGGGGGCTGCGGCCCCCAAGCTGGTGACCCGCGAGATGGTGCGCCGCATGCGCCGGGGCTCGGTGATGGTCGACATCTCGATCGATCAGGGCGGGTGCTTCGAAACCAGCCGCGTCACCACCCATGCCGATCCGATCTACATCGTCGATGGAGTGGTGCATTACTGCGTCGCCAATATGCCGGGGGCGGTGGCGCGCACCTCAACTATCGCGCTGAACAACGCCACCCTCCCGTTCGTGGTGGCGCTTGCCGACAAGGGTGTCGCCGGGGCGCTCGCCGCCGACGTGCATCTGCGGCATGGCCTCAACGTCCATAAAGGGCGGATCACGCATCCGGCGGTCGCCCAGGCGCTCGGCCTCGAGTTCCTGCCTGCCGAACGGGCGTTCGGCCTGCCCTAGACGAAAAAAACCCGGCGCCCGTGAGAGCGCCGGGATCTTGAGGTCGGATCGGCTCAGGTGCCGATATCGCCGCCGTCGTCTTTGGTAATTGCGACTATGGAAGGTCGCGGCGGCAGAGCGGGTGAGAAATCCGGCCAGCGGGTGGTCGGGTTGTCGAAGGTGGAGTTCGGGCTGTCGTCCGCCGCCGGGTGCTGGACGGCGACGAAGAACGTCTTGTTGTCGGGCGTGAAGCACGGGCCGCACATCTCGGCCCCGGTCGGCGTCCGATAGAAGAATTTGGTGACCGCGCGGCCGGCACCCATGGTATCGGCCGCCCAGATGCCGTCGCCGATGCCGAACTTGGGCTGCTCGGTGCCCTGGTCGGAGGCGATCCAGATCCGACCCTTCTTATCGAAGGTCATGTTGTCGGGATTGGCGAACCAGCCCGAGGCCGAGAGGCCAGGCCCGTATTTGGCGCCGCTGTTGGGTGGGCCGGCCAGCAGGAAGACGTCCCACTGGTGCTCCAGCGCCGCGTGGTCGGCGGCCTGGCCTTTGCCCGGCGGGATCAGCTCGAGGATCTGGCCGTACTCGTTGTTGGGGCGCGGGTTTGCCCTGTCGACCTGGTCGGGCTTGCGGGCGGTGTTGTTGGTCAGGATGACGTAGGTCCGTCCGGTGATCGGATTGGTCTCGACGTCCTCCGGCCGGTCCATCGGCGTCGCCTTGAGCAGATCGCTGGCGCGCCGGGCCTCGATCAGCACGTCGGCCTGGCTGGCGAATCCGTTGGCCGTGCTGAGCGGGCCCTGGCCGAAGACAAGCGGCAGCCATCTGACCTTGCCGTCGTCATGGAACTGCGCCACGTACAGGGTGCCGTCGTCGAGCAGCCCGATGTTGGCGTGACGGTCCTTCGGGTTGTACTTGCTGCGGGTGACGAACTTGTAGAGGTACTCGTTGCGCTCGTCGTCGCCGGAATAGACGGTCACCGTGCCGTTCGGGTTCAGCCACGTGGTGGCGGCTTCGTGCTTGAAGCGGCCAAGGGCCGTCCGCTTGATCGGCGTGAATGTGGGGTCGTAGGGATCGATCTCGACCACCCAGCCGAACCGGTTGGCCTCGCGTGGCTCCTTCTCGACGTCGAAGCGGTCGTGGAACCGGCTGAATCCGTAGCGCGACCGCGGCGCGAAAGTGAGGCGCTTGTAGTTGGCGGCTTCCGGCGTCTTCGCGGCGTCGCCGCTGAAGTACGTGTTGAAGTTCTCTTCGCAGGTGAGGACTGTGCCCCAGGGCGTCGTCCCGCCGGCACAGTTGTTGAGCATGCCGACCACCTTGGTGCCGGCCGGGTCGGCGGCGGTCCTCAGGCGGGCATGGCCGGCCGCCGGTCCGGACATCCGGATCTCGGTGCTGAGTGCCGTGATCCGGCGCGCGTAGCGGCTGTCTTCCACGACCTGCCAGCGCCCGCCAGTCTTACGGACCTCGACGATCGAGGCGCCATGCGCGGCGATCTCGACATCGACCTGCTCCTTGGTGAGCTTGTCCGGCACGTCTTTCCGGGAGAGCCCCGGGAACATCATGTAGGATTCGGTGTACTCGTGGTTCGCCCACAAGAGGCCGTGATCCGAGCTGTGCGAGCCCAGCGGCAGCGGCATGTAGGCCAGGAAATCGTTGTTGTAGCCGAACTGCTGCGCCTGGGCGGCGGCGGATTGCCGCAGCGGATCGAAATCCGGGGCCTCGCCGACGATGCGGTCGCCCCAGCGAATCAGGACGTTGGCCGCATACCCCGGGGCCACCGCCTGATCGGCGGTCGGGCCGTGCGCGATTTCCGTGAACATCAGAGTCGATCCGCCCTTGGCCTCTGCCGAGGCGCTCGTCAGCAGGGATCCGAACATGCCCGTCCCGGCGAGTGCGGTCGTCGCGGTCAGGCCGCGGAGGGCCGCGCGCCGCGACATCCGGGCGGTGACGATATCGGACAGATGCCGCTCGGCAGACGCATTCACGCCGATGCTTTCGTCGGGCGGGTTTTCGGACATTGGCACTCTCCCCAATAGAGACGGCTCCAGCCTATCGGCCGGTCGTGACCTCTTGATGACAGACGCCTTTGCTACTGCGCCAGCTCGTCCAGGGCGTAGCCGGCGGAGCGCACGGTGCGGATGAGGTCGACGTCGCTCGGGCCGTTGAGCGCCTTGCGCAGGCGCCGGATATGGACGTCGACCGTCCGCACCTCGACATAGATGTCGCGCCCCCATACCGCATCGAGGAGCTGCTCGCGGCTATACACGCGGCCCGGCCGCTCCATGAGAAAGCGCAACAGCCGGAACTCGGTCGGGCCGAGATGGATCGGTCGGCCGTCGCGCAGAACCCGGTGCGACGAGAGATCCATGACGATGCCGGAATAGGTGAGGAGGTCGCTCGACGTGGCGGGCCGGGCGCGGCGCAGCACCGCCCTCACCCGCGCGATCAGCTCGCTGGGGCTGAACGGCTTGGCGACATAGTCGTCGGCCCCGACTTCGAGACCGCGCACCCGGTCGGCCTCTTCGCCGCGCGCGGTGAGCATGATCACCGGCAGGTCGCGCGTCTCGGTCTTGCGCCGGATCTGCCGGCAGATTTCGAGACCCGAGACCAGGGGTAGCATCCAGTCCAGGATCACGAGGTCCGGCGGATGATCGTTGATGGCCGCCATGGCTTCCTCGCCGTCGATGGCGACCGCGACGTCGAAGCCCTCCTTTTCGAGGTTGTAGCGCAGGATCTCGACCAGCGCGGTCTCGTCCTCGACCACCAGGATGTGGGGCTTCATGCCGGTCGGACCGCGGTGGGCGGCACCGTTGACCTCGACGACCGTCATTGTGCCCCGCCCGCGCTGGTCGGCTTCACGATCGTGAAGCTCGACGCGTCACCTTTGGGCCTTGCCTCGCGAAGCGGCACCGCCCTGACCTGGAAGTAGATGGTCTCGGCGATGTTCGTGCAGTGGTCGCCGATACGCTCGATGTTCTTGGCGATGAACAGGAGATGGGTTGCCGCCGTGATGTTGCGCGGGTCCTCCATCATGTAGGTGAGGAGCTCGCGGAACAGGCTCGAATACATCTCGTCGAGCTCCTCGTCCCGGTTCCATACCCGCACGGCGGCATCGACGTCGCTGCTGACATAAGCGTCCAGGACTTCCTTGATCATCTCCTTGACCACCTGGCCCATGCGCGGAATGGCATGGACGGGCCGGATCGGCGGGATCTGATTCAGCGCCAGCGACCGCTTGGCGACGTTGGTGGCGTAGTCCGCGATCCGCTCGAGCTCGGCGCTGATCTTCAACGCCGAGAGGATCGAGCGCAGGTCGCCCGCCATCGGCTGGCGGAGCGCCAGCACCTTGAGCGCCAGATCGTCGACCTCGCGCTCGAGCTCGTCGACCTTGGGGTCGGACTCGACGACCTCGGCCGCCAGCTCCGAGTCGCGCTCGGTCACCGCCCGGATCGCGTCGGCGAGCTGGGATTCGGACAACCCGCCCATCCGCGAGATCAGGCTGTGCAGCCGCTTCAGCTCCTCTTCGAACGTCTTGGCCAGATGTTCCATCGCCATGGGGGTGCTCTCCTAAAAATCGCGTCGTCAGCCGAAGCGGCCTGTGACGTAATCTTCAGTCTGCTTCTTGGACGGATTGGTGAAGATGACCTGCGTCTCGTCGAACTCGATCAACTCGCCGAGATACATGAAGGCCGTGTAGTCGGCCGCGCGGGCGGCCTGCTGCATGTTGTGGGTCACGATCACGATGCAGTAATCGGTTTTGAGCTCGCTGATCAGCTCCTCGATCTTCAGCGTCGAGATCGGATCGAGAGCCGAGGCCGGCTCGTCCAGCAGCAGCACCTCCGGCTCCAGCGCGATCGCGCGGGCGATGCACAGCCGCTGCTGCTGTCCGCCGGACAGGCCGAGGCCGCTCTGCCTCAGCTTGTCCTTGACCTCGTCCCACAGCGCCGCCCGGCGCAACGCCTGTTCGACGCGCCCGTCCATTTCGCTTTGCGGGAGCTTCTCGTAAAGCCGGATGCCGAACGCGATGTTGTCGTAGATCGACATCGGGAATGGCGTCGGCTTCTGGAACACCATGCCGATCTTGGCCCGCAGGAGATTGAGATCGAGCTTCGGGTCGAGCAGGTTCTGGCCGTCGAACCGCACCTCGCCGGTCGCCCGCTGATCGGGGTAGAGCTGATAGATCCGGTTCAGGACCCGCAACAGGGTCGACTTGCCGCATCCCGACGGGCCGATGAAGGCGGTGACCCGCTTATCGTAGATCGGCAGCGAGATGCCTTTCAGGGCCTCGAACTTCTTGTAATAGAAACGGAGGTCCTTGATCTCGATTCGGATCGGGGAGGTCGCGGCGCCGGCCGGGACGCCGGCGCCGATGGTGGTGCGCAGCACGGGCCGTACCGGCGTGGAGCCGAAGCCCGGGCCGTCGGCGGAACGGGAGGCGAGCGCGGTCATGGACGTCTCGGACATCATTGGTTCACGCGGCTCCAATTGGCAAGGACGCGGGCTGAGATGTTCAGGATCAGGATGACGAGCGTGATCAGCAAGGCGCCTGCCCAGGCCAGCACCTGCCAGTCGTGATAGGGGCTCATGGCGAACTGGAAGATCACGACCGGCAAATTCGCCATTGGCCCGTTCAGGTTCGTGCTCATGAACTGGTTGTTCAACGCGGTGAACAGCAGCGGGGCGGTCTCGCCGCTGATGCGGGCGACCGCCAGCATGACGCCGGTCACCAGGCCCTGAAGTGCTGCGCGGTAGCAGATCATGGTGACGATGCGCCATTTGGGCGTGCCAAGCGCGGCGGCAGCCTCCCGCAGAGCGTCGGGGATCAGATGTAGCATGTCCTCGGTGGTCCGCAACACGACCGGGATCACCAGGATGGCCAGCGCCACGGCCCCCGCCCAAGCCGAGAAGTGGCCCATGCGGATGACCATCACCTCGTAAACGAACAAGCCGACGATGATCGACGGTGCGCTCAGCAGGATGTCGTTGATGAACCGGATGACGTCCGGTAGCCGGCTGCCGCGGCCGTATTCGGCCAGGAAGGTCCCGGCGAGAATGCCGACCGGCGTTCCCACCACCGTTCCGACCAGGGTCATGATTAGGCTGCCATACATCGCGTTCATCAGGCCGCCCTTGCTGCCCGGCGGCGGGGTGGTCTCCGTGAAGAGAGTGAGCGACAGCGCGGTGACGCCGTTCGAAATCAGCGTCCACAAAATCGCCGCCAGCCACAACAGGCCGACCACCGTCGCGATCATCGACAGGGTCAGCACGATCATGTTGCCGAACCGCCGGCGCACGTAAAGGTCCATGGCGTCAGGTCCCCGCCTGGCGCTGCAGCCGGATCAGCAGCAGCTTGGCGATGGCCAGAACGAAGAATGTGATGACGAACAGGACAAGGCCGAGCGCGATCAGCGACGAGAGATAAAGGTCGCCGACGGCTTCGGTGAATTCATTGGCCAGTGCGGCCGAGATGGTCGTGCCCGGGGCGAGCAGCGAATCGCGGATGCGATGCGCGTTGCCGATCACGAAGGTGACGGCCATGGTCTCGCCGAGGGCCCGGCCGAGACCCAGCATGATGCCGCCCACGATGCCGACCCGCGTGTACGGCACGACCACGTTCCACACCACCTCTGAGGTAGTGCAGCCGAGGCCGTAGGCCGATTCCTTGAGCATCGGCGGCACGGTTTCGAACACGTCGCGCATCACCGATGTGATGTACGGCAACACCATGATGGCGAGGATCAACCCGGCGGTGAGCACGCCGATGCCGAGCGGCGGCCCCGCGAACAGCCGGCCGATGACGGGCAATTCGCCGAGCGTGTCGATGAGGAATGGCTGCAGCGTCGACTGCAGAAACGGCGCCAGCACGAACAGGCCCCAGATGCCGTAGATGATGCTGGGAATGCCCGCCAGCAACTCGATGGCGATGCCGATCGGCCGCTTCAGCCACGGCGGGCAGAGCTCGGTGATGAAGACGGCGATCCCGAAGCTGAGCGGAATGCCGATCACCATGGCGATCGTGGACGTGACGACGGTGCCGTAAATCGGCGCGCGGGCGCCGAAATTCTCGGTCACCGGGTTCCAGGCTTCGGTCGTCACGAAGCCCAGACCAAAGTGGCGCAACGCCGGCCAGGCGCCGTCGACGAGGGCGACGATGACTCCGCCCAGCAACATGAGAACGAGGACGGCGAAAAACAGCGTCGCCGCCTTGAACGCCGCATCGAGCAGGTTCTGCCCGCGCGCCCATTTCGCATACTGGGCGTCGAACTGCAGAGACTTGGCGGCGATGTCGGTCATGCGCGGCTGGCGGGTTCCTTGGTCTGCCGCGGATCGCGGGAGGGGCGACCCCTCCCGCGCCGCGAACGGACTGCGATCGACCTTACATCCCGGCCGAGCCGGTCCACACCGGCTTGCCGTCCGGTCCCTTGATGGTGGTCTTCCACATGTTCTCGACCATGTCGACGACCTTGGTCGGCATCGGCACGTAATCGAGTTCGTCGGCCATCTTGCCGCCGTTCTTGTACGCCCAGTCGAAGAAATTCAGGACGTCCTTGGCGGTGTCCGGCTTGTCCTGCGTCTTGTACATGATGATGAAGGTCGCGCCGGTGATCGGCCAGCTCTCCTTGCCGGCTTGGCTCGTGAGCAGCAGATTGAACCCGGGTGCCTTCGACCAGTCGGCGTTCGCCGCCGCGGCCTGGAATGCGGCCGCCGTGGGCGACACGAACTGCCCTTCGTTGTTCTTCAGCAGGGCATGGCTCATGTGGTTCTGCTTGGCATAGGCGTATTCGACATAGCCGATCGCCCCGTCGGTGCGCCCGGCATTCGCCGCCACACCTTCATTGCCCTTGCCGCCGATGCCCGTCGGCCATTCGACCGAGGTGTTCTCGCCGACCTTGGTCTTCCACTCCGGGCTGACCTGCGACAGGTAGTGCGTGAAGATGAAGGTGGTGCCCGATCCGTCGGAGCGATACACCGGCGCGATCGCCTGGTTCGGCAGCGCCAGGCCCGGGTTGATCGCGGCCAGCTTCGGGTCGTTCCACTTGGTGATCTGGCCGAGGTAGATCTCAGCGAGCAGATCGCCGGTGAGCTTCATCTTCCCGGCGTCGATGCCCTTGACGTTGACCACCGGAACCACGCCGCCCATCACCATCGGCCATTGGACGGCACCCATCTTGTCGAGATCCTCGACCTTCAGCGGCATGTCCGACGCGCCGAAATCGACGGTCTTGGCTTGGATCTGCTTGATGCCGCCGCCGGAGCCGATCGACTGGTAGTTCATCGAAACGCCGGTCTTGGCTTTGTAGGCCTCGGCCCATTTCGCGTAGATCGGATAGGGGAATGTGGCGCCGGCGCCGGAAATCTCGCCGGCTGCAGCGCCGGCCGACCACAGCAAACTTACGGTCGCCGCCGCCATCAGGGCTTTTTTCAGCATTGTCGCACTCCGTTCGGAGGATAGGGTTAGACCGGGACGGACGCCCCGGGGGGACGGCTTTTGGGAGCCGTTCGCCGGGCCAAGCTAGTCACCGCCGAAGACAGTTATGCGTCGGTATTGTTACAACACGATGACAGTCCGCGACCGCTGTGGATAACACCTCGCAGCCGGGAAAACTCCGATATACCCCAGCTAATACAATGGCTTGTGAGCGGACCCGGCGGCTCGCCTATCCACAGCGTTACGCCGGGACGAGCGGACTTGGCGCCTTTAGATACCGCGTCTTGATGGCCTCGGCGGCCCAATACGCCAACGCGCCCACCGGACCGGTCGGGTTCCGTCCGGCATTCTGCGGGAACGCGCTAGCCCCGGTCACGAAGACGTTGGGGACGTCCCAGCACTGGAGATAGCGGTTCAGCGCACTGGTCTTCGGATCAGTCCCGATAATCGCTCCGCCGGTGTTGTGCGTGCTTTGATAGGGGACGATCGAATAGCGCGACGGTGGTGCGATTCGCGCGACGCGCTCGGCGCCCATGGCTTCGCCGAGCTTGACGCACTGATCGGCGATGAAATTCGCCTGTTTCTTTTCATTCTCGTGATAGTCGAATGTCATGCGCAGCAGCGGCCGCCCGAACGCGTCGCGGTAAGTCGGGTCGAGATCGAGATAGTTGTGCCGATATCCCATCACACTGCCCTGATTGCCGATGTAGAGCGTGTGGTTGTAATGGCGCTTCACGGCGCGTTTCCAATCGGTCCCCCAGAGCGGCGTTCCCGGCGGCACCGGCCGGTACTGGATCGGTCGTCCGCCGGCGGACGAGCACGAAATGCCGCCGCCGCCGATGAACCCGAATTTGAGGTGATCGAAATTGTCGCCGTTGAAGTCGTCGATGCCCGTGGCCATGGCACCCGCACCCATGAACGGGTTCATGATCGTGCGCTCGTCGAAGAAGACGTTGGCCCCGCCGCCGATCTGGTAGCCGTAGTTCCGCCCGACGACGCCTTCGCCGGTTCTTGGGTCATAGGGCTTGCCGATACCCGACCACAGCATCAGGTGCACGTTGTTGAGGGCAAAGGCCGAGAGGATAACCAGCCCGGCCGGCTGCTCGACCTCGCGTCCGCGCGGATCGATATAGGTGACGCCCGTCGCCCGGCGGCCGGTCGAGTCCAGCAGCACCTTCAGCACGCGCGAATTGGTGCGCAGCACGAAGTTCGGATTCTTGCGGGCGAGCGGGAACATGGTGAAATGCGGGCTGGCCTTGGCGTCGGCTTCGCAGCCGAAGCGCTCGCAATAGCCGCAGATATGACACTGGCCATATTGCACGCCATCGGGATTGACGTAGGCCCGCGAGGCGTTCGCCGCCGGCGAGGGGAACGGATGATAGCCCAGCGAGTCCGCGGCCTTGGTGAAGAGGCGGCCCGCGTGGCTGCCGGGGAGCGGCGGGTTCGGATACTCGCGCTTGCGTGGGCCTTCGAACGGATTGCCGCCGGCGACGATCTTGCCGCCGAGGTTGCCGGCCTTGCCGGAGACCGCACAGGTGTATTCGAACTTGTCGTAATAGGGCTCGAGCTCGTCGTACGAGATCCCCCAGTCCTGGAGGCGCATCTCCGGCGGCGCCGCATCGCGGCCGTAGCGCGTCGCTGTCCGTTTTGCGGGCTCGTGATCCCACGGCAGCCAGCGCCATGTAACGCCGTTCCAGTGCACGCCCGCCCCGCCCAGGCCTTCGCCGGGCAGGAACGAGCCGAGCTGTCGCATCGGCAGCGCCGTCTGGTCGACGCTGTGGCGGAACGTCAGGGTCTCGCGCGCCGTGTTCTGCATCAGGTCGAAGCGCACGGCGTAACGGAGCTCGTCATGATTGCCCGGCGTGCTGAAGTCTTCGGCCGTCGATCGGTCGGCGCCGCGCTCGAGGCCGACGATCTTCAGGCCGGTGTCGGCGAGCTCCTTGGCGATGATGCCGCCGGTCCAGCCCATCCCGACGAGGACGATATCGACTGCAGGCAGTTTGATGGCCATGGGGGGCTCCCGCTCAGCCGAGATCCGCGATGCCTTGCGGCTCGACGGTGTACGGTTTGTTCCGGTATTCATCGATCAGGTGCGCGAACATGCCGCCGGCACCCGGGAAGCCGATCATCTTCCACACCCCCTTGTCGCGGTTCCCACCGTAGATCGGATCGGCAAAGTAGCCTTCCAGCGTCGCGTTCAGCAGCATCCCCGTGAAGGTGCGCCCCGGCACCTGGGCCAGCTCGATGTTGCCGCCTTCAATGAGGACCTTGAGCAAGGCGTCGCGTTCCGTCGCCGTCAGCTGCGTGAACGTCCTGCCGTCGCGATTGGCACGGCACCAGGCATCGACGTCGGCGATGCCGATCCGGATCAGGTCGGCCGGAGCCAGGGGCAGCTGGTAGCCCTGCTCGGATTTGCTGTCGCCAAACGGCCCTTGCAGGTAAAGCCGCGCGCCCTTGCCCCAGGCGCCGGCGAGCTGGCGGTCGATGAACACGACGCAGCCGCTTTCGACGCCGCCGGGACCGACATCGTCCTTGGGAATGAACACATCGACGGCGGCTTCCATGAAAGCGGCTTCGGGGCCGGTAAGGAACAGATAGGCCGTGCCCGGCGCCGGCGGTGGTGCACCGTGATCATGGGTCTGCGCTTCGGCGGAGGGCAGAGAGACAAGCGGCAGGGCCGCGGCGGCCCCGACGGTCTTGAAAAAAGCGCGCCGACCGACGCCGGATTCGTCCGACATGGCGTTTTCTCCCTTTATGTATCCCGCGATCCGCGGGCTTTCCGCCATGCTACCAGAACCGGCGGGAAAGGGGATCAGGCGGCGGGCCGCGCCATGCTGGCCGGAAGCCAGACCGTGAAGATGGACCCGCGGCCGGGCTCACTCTCGATCGCCAGCGCGCCGCGATGGCGATTGAGGATGTGCTTCACGATCGCAAGGCCAAGGCCGGTGCCGCCGAGCTGGCGCGAGCGCGCGGCGTCCACTCGATAAAACCGCTCGGTCAGGCGGGGAAGATGCTCGCGCGGAATTCCCTCGCCGTCGTCGGCGATCGCGACCGAAATCCATGCCGGCGGCGGGCCGTCGATGGACCGGCTGGCGGCACTGATCGCGGCGACGCGGGGTGGTGCGCTGGTGGCGGCGCGCGCGACGACGCGCACCTTGCCGTTGGCTTTGCCGTATTTGATCGCGTTGTCGATCAGGTTCTGGAACACCTGGGCCAGCTGGTCGGCGTCGCCCGTCACCGGCGGCAGATCGGTCCCGACATCGAGCTCGACCACGGCCCCCTTGGCCTTGGCTTGCAGCAGAAGCGTGTCGGCCACGCTGCCGACCACGCGTCCGATTTCGACCCGCTCGGTGGGCAGCGTGTACTCGCTCTCCTCGATCCGGGACAACGACAGCAGATCGCGCACCAGCCGGCTCATCCGCTGCGACTGCTCGTGCATGATGGCGAGGAAGCGGTCGCGGGCCTGCGGGTCGTCGCGCGCGGCCCCGCGCAGCGTTTCCGTGAAGCCGAGGATGGCGGAGAGCGGGGTGCGCAATTCGTGGCTGACATTGGCGACGAAGTCGGCCCGCATCTTCTCGGCCTGTTTCAGAGCGGTGACGTCGCGCAGGATCATCAGCATGTCATTGCCATAGGGCAGCTGTCGCGGGAGGAAGGCGAAGCGGACGCTGAAATGGCGTTCCGGAGGTCCCGGCCAGTCGAAATCGACGGTCCGGGAGGGGCTGCGGCCACCGAAGCCCTCCTCCGCCGCCTCGAGCACATCCGGGTGGCGCAGCGTGGCGGCGAAATCGCGCCCGGCAATGGTGTCGCCGAACAAGGCGCGAGCGGCGGAGTTGGCGCGCGTCACCCGCCGCCTGGCGTCGATCAGGATCAGCGGATCGGGGATCGCCTCGAGAATCGCTTCGTTGGCCGCGATCAGCCCGCGCAATTCCTCGCCGCGTTGGACCCACGACCGGTCGAGGTCGGCGACCGCCTGGCCGAGGCCGGGCGCGGTGGAGGGGATTTCGATCGAGGGCGTGTAATTCCGATCACCGGGCTCGTCGCGCGCCAACTTCTCCACCTGCACCCGCAAGGCTTCCAGGCTGGAGAGATGGCGGCGCACGATATACGCGGCCGCCGCCGCGGCAAATAGAAAGGCCAGAACGCCGGCGACCGGCTCCAGCCATCCGCCCCAGATGAGGACGAGCAGGGCCCCGAAGATCGGCAGTTCCAGCAACGCCACGACGCGGACCAGACGAGGCGGTGGAACGCGGGCCATTGACGCGGCGGATGAAGCCATAGCCGGCTAAAACATATCGGCGATGCCGGCGTCAAGCCGGCTGAAGAGGATCAGCGCCGGTTCGGAATGGAATCGTACGCGGCCAAAGCCGCGGTGTTGACGATGTCGCCGACGGTTGCTCCCAGCGGCACGATCTGGGCCGGCTTCGCCAGCCCGACCAGCAGCGGACCGATCACCGTCCCGCCGCCCAGCTTCTCCATGACTTGGCTCGTGATATTGGCCGAGTGCAGGCCCGGCATGACCAGCACGTTCGCGGCGTCGGAGAGCCGGCAGAACGGGTACATGGTGTGCATGAGCTCGGCATCCAGCGCCACTTCGGCTGACATCTCGCCGTCATATTCGAAATCGATGCCGTCGCGTCCGGCGGCCTTCATGCGGTTGAGCTCGATCACCGCTTCGCGCACCGGCAGTGCGTTCTGGCGCACCGGGTTGCCGAAAGTGGTGAAAGAGAGCATGGCGAGCCGCGGCTCATGGCCCATGCGGCGCGCGAGACCGGCGACGGCGATCGCCGTTTCGGCCATCTCGTGCGGCGTCGGCAGCTCGGTCACCGTCGTATCGGCCACGAACACCGCGCGGCCCCGGACGATCAGGATCGTGACGCCGATCAGGCGCTGCCCCGGCGCAGGGTCGATCACCTTCCGGATGTCGTCGAGCGCCACGTAGTAGCTGCGGGTGGCGCCCGTGACCAGGGCGTCGGCGTCGCCGTTGGCGACCATGGCGGCGGCGAAGACGTTGCGGTCCTGGTTGATCATCCGCTGGCAATCCCGCCACAGGAAGCCTTGCCGCTGCAGCCGCTGATAGAGGAAATCCGCGTAGCGGCGGTTGTTCTTCGACAGCCGGGCGTTGTGGATTTCGAGGCCGGCGGCGCGGCCGATGCCGGTCGCGGCGATCATGTTGTGGATCCGCTCCTCGCGCCCGATCAGGACCGGCGTGCCGTATCCCATCTCCCGGAAGAGCACCGCGGCCCGGACCACCTTCTCCTCTTCGCCTTCGGCGAAGACCACGCGGCGCGGATTGGCCTGCACCTTTTCGAAGATAAGCGCCAGGATGGCGCCGATCGGGTCGCGGCGCGTCGCCAGCTTGCGGCGGTACGCCGGCATGTCGGTGATCTTGCTGCGCGCCACGCCGGAGTCCATGGCCGCCTTGGCAACGGCGGCCGGAACGATCGAGATCAGCCGCGGGTCGAACGGCGCGGGGATGATGTACTCCGGCCCGTAGCGCAGGCGCTTGCCGGCGTAGGCGGCATCCATCTCGTCGGGCACGTCTTCGCGCGCCAGGGCCGCCAGCGCCTCGGCTGCCGCGATCTTCATCTCGTCGTTGATCGTGCTCGCCCGGACGTCGAGCGCGCCGCGGAAGATGTACGGAAATCCCAGGACGTTGTTGACCTGGTTCGGGTAGTCCGAGCGGCCGGTCGCGATGATCGCGTCCGCGCGAACCTCGCGCACGTCCTCGGGCGTGATCTCGGGGTCGGGGTTGGCCATGGCGAAGATGATCGGCTTGGCGGCCATCGATTTGACCATCGCCTTGGTCATCGCCCCTTTCACCGACAATCCGAAAAAGACGTCGGCGCCCTCCAGGGCCTGCGCCAGGCTCCGCGCCTTCGTCGGCGCGGCGTGCGCCGATTTCCACTGGTTCATCGCTTCGGTGCGGCCCTGGTAGATCACGCCCTTGGTGTCGCAGAGGATGACCTGGTCGCCGGGCAGCCCCATGCGCTTCAGGAGCTCGACGCAGGCGATCGATGCCGCCCCGGCGCCGTTCACCACCATCTTCGTCTTCTTCAGGTCGCGGCCGGTGAGCTGCAGCGCATTGATGAGGCCGGCGGTGGCGACGATCGCGGTGCCGTGCTGATCGTCGTGAAAGACCGGGATGTCGAGCAGCTCGCGCAGGCGCTGCTCGATGATGAAACACTCGGGCGCCTTGATGTCTTCGAGGTTGATGCCCCCGAACGCCTTACCAATGTAGCGGACGCAGTTGACGAATTCGTCGACGTTCTTGGTGTCGACCTCGATGTCGAACGCATCCACATCGGCGAAGCGCTTGAATAGGCAGGCCTTGCCTTCCATCACCGGCTTCGCGGCGAGGGCTCCGATGTCGCCGAGGCCGAGCACGGCCGTGCCGTTCGAGATCACCGCGACCACGTTGCCTTTGGCGGTGTAATCGTAGGCGAGGTCGGGGTTCTTCGCGATGTGAAGGCACGGCCAGGCCACGCCGGGAGAATAGGCAAGCGTCAAATCGCGCTGGGTTGTCAGCGGCTTGGTGGGCGCCAACGCGATCTTCCCGGGCTGCCCCTGGGAGTGGAAGTTGAGCGCGTCTTCCTCGAGCTTCTGCGCGATGTCGTTCGCCATAGGGCGTTGGTGCTCCCCTGGATGTTCGGACCTTCGCGGGCTCTTGCCGTCGGCGTTAACCGCCGTTCCCCGCAATGTTAGGCGAACGGCGGACCCGCCGTCAAAGCGGGCCGGCCGGGCTGCGGGCCGGCCGCACGCGCGCCTCGCGACCCTTTTGCCGCGCGTGGTATCGTTGGCCGATTGCGACTCGCCGATGAACGACAGCGCTCTTTCCGACCCGACCTCACTTGCCCGGACCGCCGCCGCGGCCGACCCCGCGCCGGCACCGGCGACGCCGATGCTGGCGCAGTATCTGGAGATACGGCGCGCCTATCCGGAGTGCCTGCTGTTCTACCGGATGGGCGATTTCTATGAGCTGTTCTTCGACGACGCGGTGACCGCCTCGCGGGCGCTCAGCCTGACGCTCACGCATCGTGGCAAGCACGCCGGCGAGGACATCCCGATGTGCGGCGTGCCGGTTCATGCGGCGGAAAGCTATCTCGCCCGCCTGATCCGGCAGGGGTTCCGCGTGGCGGTGTGCGAGCAGGTCGAGGATCCCGCCGCGGCGAAGAAGCGCGGCGCCAAGGCGGTGGTGAAACGTGAGGTGGTGCGCGTCATCACCCCCGGCACCCTCACCGAGGACGCGCTGCTCGATGCCAAGCGGCACAATTACCTCGCGGCTTTGGCCGAGACCGGCGGCGGCGTTGCCGGCGCCATGGGGTTTACATGGCTCGATCTGTCGACCGGCGAGTTCTGGCTGCAGCCGGTCGAGGCGGGAGATCTGCCGTCGGTTCTGGCCCGCGTCGCACCGGGCGAGATCCTCATCTCCGACCGGCTGATCCAGCGTCCGGAGCTGTTCGAGATCTTCCAGCCGTGGAAGGCGGCCCTGACACCGCTGCCCGGCTCGCGCTTCGACAGCGAAAACGGCCGCCGCCGACTGGAAGCGCTCTATGGAGTCCGCGCGCTCGATGCCTTCGGGGCGTTCGGGCGCGCCGAGCTCGCGGCCGGCGGCGCTCTCGTCGACTATGTCGAGCTGACCCAGAAAGGCCGCTTGCCCCGCTTTGGCCCGCCGACGCGGGTCGCCGACTCAACCGTGCTCGAGATCGATCCCGCCACGCGGCGCAATCTCGAGATCGCCGAAAGCCTCTCCGGCGAGCGCCGCGGCTCGCTGCTCCACTGGATCGATCGCACACTGACCGGCGCCGGCGCGCGCCTCCTGGCGAGCCGGCTGGCAGCACCCTTGACCGATCCGGTGGCGATCGACCGCCGGCTCGACATGGTCGCGTGGTTCACCGCCGACGGCCGGCGGCGCGAGGCCGTCCGCACGGCGCTCAAGGGGATCGGTGACATCGAGCGGGCACTGTCGCGGCTCGGCCTCGGGCGCGGCGGCCCGCGCGACCTGGCCGGCCTCCGCGATGCGCTCGCCCAGGTGCCGACGCTGAAGCGCGTGATCGCCGACGGCGGACTGTCGGGAATTCCTGCGGGCATCGGGGACGCGGGGATCGGCCTCGGCGAACATAGCGTGCTGGTCGAACGCCTGGCGCGGGCGCTGGGACCCGATCTGCCGCTGGCGGCGCGCGACGGCGGGTTCGTGGCCGCGGGCTATTCGGCGGAGCTCGACGAGCTGCGCACGCTCCGCGACGAGAGCCGCAAGCTGATCGCGGGTTTGCAGACGCGCTACGCGGAGCAAACGAAGGTCCCGAGCCTCAAGATCCGGCACAACAACGTGCTCGGATATTTCATCGAAGTCACCCAGACTCACGCCGACAAGATCGAGACGGGTGCGGGGAGCCGCTTCATTCACCGCCAGACCATGGCGGGTGCCATGCGGTTCACCACGGTCGACCTCAGCGAGCTCGAATCGAAGATCACCAGCGCCGCCGACAAGGCGCTGGCCCTGGAATTGGCGCTGTTCGACGACCTGGTGAAGGAGGTCGTGGGGCGCGCGACAGAGATTGCCGCGGCGGCGCGCGCTATAGCCGGGCTCGATGTGGCGGCCGCCCTCGCCGAATTGGCGGTCGAGCGCCGCTATTGCCGGCCCACGGTCGATGAAAGCCGTGACTTCGTGGTCAAGGCGGGACGCCATCCCGTGGTCGAGGCGGCGCTGGCGGAGGCGGGCGGTCCCGCCTTCGTCGCCAATGAGTGCGTGCTGTGCGCCAGCGATGCGGCGGCGGGGTCCGGCGGGACCGCGGCGAGCGACAAGCGGATCTGGCTCTTGACCGGTCCGAACATGGCCGGCAAGTCGACATTCCTGCGCCAGAACGCCCTGATCGTGATCCTGGCGCAGATGGGCTCCTATGTCCCGGCGGAGGCGGCGCGCATCGGCGTCGTCGACCGCCTGTTCAGCCGCGTGGGTGCGGCCGATGATCTGGCGCGCGGGCGGTCGACCTTCATGGTCGAGATGGTGGAGACCGCGACCATCCTCAACCGCGCCGGGCCGCGCTCGCTGGTCATTCTCGACGAGATCGGCCGCGGGACCGCGACGTTCGACGGATTGTCGATCGCCTGGGCCACGGTCGAGCATCTGCACGAGATGAATCGCTGCCGGGCCCTGTTCGCGACGCACTATCACGAGCTCACCGCCCTGGCCGCGCGCCTGCAGGGGCTCGCCTGCTGGACCATGCGGGTCAAGGAATGGCAAGACGACGTCGTGTTTCTCCACGAGGTGGCACCGGGGGCCGCGGACCGCTCGTACGGCATCCACGTCGCGCGGCTCGCCGGTCTGCCGGCGGCGGTCATCGCCCGGTCCGAAGAGGTCCTGAAGATTCTCGAGGCTGGCGAACAGGCCAATGCCGCGACGCGGCTCGCCGACGATCTGCCGCTGTTCAGCGCCGCCCGGCCGAAATCGGGAACGGCCGCCGGCAAGCCGCCGCGGTCCGACGTCGAGGCGGCGCTCGCGGCGATCAATCCCGACGAGCTCAGCCCGAAAGAGGCGCTGGAGGCGCTCTATCGCCTGCGGGGCCTGCTTGGCGGCGGTTGACGGCGCGGCCAAGCCATACCCGTCGTTTCCGCGCGTGAAGACGGTCGTCTTCGGGCTGGCCCTGCTCCCGGCCGTCATCCTCGCCGACGATTACGCGGGCGGGGGGCTCGCCCGGCCGTGGAAGGCCATCATCGAGGAGACCGGCGCCTGGTCGATGCGATTCCTGGTGCTGGCGGTTTGTATCTCGCCGCTGATCCGGCTCACCGGCCTCACCGCATTCGCCAGCTTCCGGCGCATGATCGGCCTGTTCGGCGCGTTCTATGCGGCCCTCCACCTGGTGGCTTGGATGCGCCAATACGGGTTCGACTGGCCGTTCCTGGCGGAGGAACTGCTGTCGCGCCGCTACCTGACGGTCGGCGGCATCGCCGTGCTGCTGCTGGCGCCGCTGGCCGCGACGTCGGCCGACGTGATGCACCGGGTCCTGGGGGCGGTGCGCTGGCGGCGGCTGCACGTCCTGATCTACCCGACGGTGATCGCGGCGTTCATCCATTTCGAGATGGCACGCGGCCTGCTGCGCCTCGAAGTGGCGGCGGATGCGGTATTGTTGGCAGTGGCCTTCCTCTTGCGCCGGCGCGCCGGCGCAGCTAAGAGCCGCGCACCCGCGTTATAATGACTATAATGAGGGTAGAACTCGTCCAGCCGTGCCCCCGGCTGGCCATTTAAAGGAAGGCCTGCATCTCGATGGACGCCAGCGGGCGCCAGCGTGACATTCCGCGTCAGCGCGACATCATCGATCGGCGTGCCGTCATGGATGCGCTGGAGAAGATCGCGCACGATGAAGACCTGTCGCTGGACGCGCAGCGGGCACGGGTCCTGGAGGTCCTGAAATCGGCGCTGGCCGGTGGCCGCGCCGAAATCCGCCGCCGCTTCGAAGCGCACGAAGGAGCCGGCGAGGCCGGGATCGGGCTGCTCGCCGCGCGCGCCATGAGCTTCCTCGTCGATCAGCTGGTGCGCGCGCTTCATGATTACGCCGACTGGTACGTGTACCGCGCCGCGAACCTGACGTTGGCGGAGCGCCTGACCATCGCCGCCGTCGGCGGCTACGGCCGCGGCGAGCTGTGCCCGCACTCGGATATCGATCTGCTCTTCCTGCTGCCCTATAAGCAGACGCCCCGCGGCGAGCAGATCGTCGAATTCATCCTCTACGCGCTGTGGGACCTCGGCCTGAAGGTCGGCCATGCCACGCGCTCCGTCCCCGAATGCCTGCGTCTGGCGCGTGAAGACATCACCATCCGCACCGCCCTGCTCGAGGCGCGCTATCTGTGGGGCGACGACAAGCTGTTCGCGGAGCTGCGCAAGCGCTTCCTCGCCGAAGTTGTGAAGGACACCGCTCCGGCCTTCATTGCCGCGAAGCTGGCCGAGCGCAACGAGCGCCACAAGCGGCTGGGCGATTCGCGCTACGTGCTGGAGCCCAACGTCAAGGAAGGTAAGGGCGGCCTGCGCGACCTGCACACGCTGTTCTGGATCGCCAAATACGTCCATCGCGTCGAGCGCGTCGAGGACCTGGTCATGAAGGGCGTCCTGACCGGCGACGAAGCGGCGAAATTCACCAAGGCGCTCGACTTCCTCCTCACCGTCCGCTGCCACCTCCACTATCTCGCGAATCGGCCGGAAGACCGGCTCACCTTCGACGTGCAGGGCGAGATCGGCCGCCGCATGGGCTACACCGACCATCGCGGCACACGCGGCGTCGAGCGCTTCATGAAGCACTATTTCCTGGTCGCAAAGGACGTCGGCGACCTCACCCGAATCTTCTGCGCCGCCCTCGAGATCGAAAGCGAAGTGAAGCCGCGCTTCAGCCTCAAATCGCTTCCGCTCGGCCGCTTCGGCCGGCGGCGCGCCAAGATGATCGAGGGCTTCGCGCTTGAAAGCGGCCGGCTGACGGTCGCCAAGACCACCGCGTTCGCCGACGATCCGGTGAATTTCCTGCGCATCTTCCGCGTCGCACAGGCTCATGGATTCGACATCCATCCCTATGCGCTGCGCCTCATCCGGCAGAATCTGCGGCTGGTCGATTCGAACCTGCGCGCCAATCCGCAGGCGAATCAGCTGTTCATGGAGATGCTCACCGACGGGCGCGACGGCGAAATCACGCTCAGGCGCCTGAACGAAGCGGGCGTGTTCGGCCGGTTCGTTCCCGATTTCGGCCGAGTGGTCGCCCAGATGCAGCACGACATGTACCACGTGTACACGGTCGACGAGCACACGATCTTCTGCATCGGCATCATGCACCGCATCGAATTGGGCGAGCTCAAGGACGATCACCCGCTGGCGAGCGACATCATCTCCAAGATCCAGTCGCGCCGGGCGCTCTATCTCGCCTTGCTCCTGCACGATATCGCCAAAGGCCGCGGCGGCGATCACTCGGTCATCGGCGCCGAGATCGCGCTGAAGCTTGGCCCGCGGCTCGGCTTGACGGAAGAAGAGACCGAAACCGTGTCGTGGCTGGTCCGCTGGCACCTCGCGATGTCGAACACCGCCTTCAAGCGCGACATCCACGACCCGAAGACGATCCGCGACTTCGCGGCCCTGGTGCAGTCGCCCGAGCGGCTGAGGCTGCTGCTCTGCCTCACCATCGCCGATATCCGCGGCGTTGGCCCGAATGTGTGGAACAACTGGAAGGCGGCGCTGCTGCGCGAACTGTACCTCAACGCCGAGGAGGTGCTCGCCGGTGCCGCACCGGGCGAGGGCACCAAGTCGCGCGTGGCCCACGTCCAGGCGGCGGTGCGCGCCGAGCTCGTGGAGTGGAGCGATGCAGACCTCACGGCGCATTTCGCGCGCGGCTACGCGGAGTACTGGCTGGCCTTCGACCCGGCGACCCTGGCCCGCCATGCGCGGCTGGTGCGCGAGGCCGAGCGGAACAAGACGCCGCTGACCGTCGATACGCGAATCGACCGTGCGCGGGGGATCACAGAAGTCACCATCTATACCGAAGACCATCCGGGCCTGTTCAGCCGGTTGTGCGGCGCCATGGCGCTGGCCGGCGCCAACATCGTCGGCGCCCAGATCATCACCATGACGAACGGCATGGCGCTGGACGCATTTCAGCTTCAGGACGCCGCCGGCATCGCCGACGCCTCGGCGCGCGGCGCGTTCGACCGCCCGGAGCGCATCGCGCGGCTCGCCACCCACATCGAGCAGGCGCTGTCGGGGCGCGTGCGCCTGCGCGAGACGTTTTCGCGTCGGCCGACCATCGTCAGCCGCACGAACGTGTTCCGCGTGCCGCCGCGCGTCCTCGTCGACAACAGCGCGTCCGCCAGCCACACGCTGATCGAAGTCAACGGCCGCGACCGGCCGGGCCTCCTGTACGAGGTGGCGCGGGCCCTCACCTCGCTGGGCCTGTCGATCTCGACCGCGAAGATCGCCACCTATGGGGAGCGCGTCGTCGACGTCTTCTACGTCAGGGACGTGTTCGGGCACAAAATCGACCAGGAGTCGAAAGCCAAGCGCATCCGCGAACGCCTGCTGGCCGCACTCGCCGATCCGGAAGAACGGGACGGCGGCGATGAGCCGGCGGGACGTCGGCGCCGCGTCAGTGAAAACTTGCCGGCGTAGCACGGTCTTCTTTTTGCCCCTCCTTCTTTTTAAGTGGCGAATCGGGTAGTTAGCCGCGATGGCTCTTCTGCGCTCGGTGGCGACGATCGGCGGTTACACGCTATTGTCGCGGGTTCTCGGCTTTTTGCGCGATGTCCTGGTCGCGGCCTATCTCGGGGCCGGGCCGGTCGCCGACGCGTTCTTCGTCGCCTTCAAGTTCCCCAACCTGTTCCGGCGCCTGTTCGCCGAGGGCGCCTTCAACGCGGCCTTCGTGCCGATCTTTGCCGGGCTGGTGGCCACCTCCGGGCGCGAGGCGGCGAAGCGCTTCGCCGAGGATTCGATGGCCGTCCTGCTGGTGGCCTTGCTCGTTTTCACGGTGGTGGCGGAGCTCGCCATGCCGTGGCTGATGTATGTCTTTGCGCCCGGCTTTGCCGCCGATCCGGCCAAGTTCCAGCTGGCGGTCGACCTGACCCGCATCACGTTCCCTTATCTTCTGTTCATCTCGCTGGTCTCGCTGCAGGGTGGCGTCCTCAACTCGATCGACCGGTTCGCCGCGGTCGCCGCGACGCCGGTGTTGATGAATGTCTGCTTCATCGCCGGGCTTTTGCTGCTGATCAACCTGACACCGACGGCAGGCCATGCCCTGGCCTGGGGCGTCGCTGCCGCGGGGATCGCGCAGTTTCTGTGGCTGGCCGCGGCGATGGATCGGGCCGGCTTGGCCCTGCGGCTGCCGTGGCCGCGCCTGTCGCCGGAGGTGCGCCGGCTGCTCCGGCTGATGTTGCCGGCAACGCTCGGGGCCGGCGTGGTGCAGATCAACATCTTGATCGACATCGTCATCGCCTCGGTGCTGCCGACGGGGGCGGTGTCCTATCTCTATTACGCCGACCGCATCTATGAGCTGCCGCTGGCCGTCATTGGGATCGCGATCGGCACGGCGCTGCTGCCGCAACTCGCCCGACATGCCCGCCGCGGCGAGGAACAGGCGGCCCTCGCCAGCCTCAACCGCGGCCTTGAAATGGCGCTCCTGCTGGCCTTGCCGGCGACCGCGGCCCTCCTGGTGATCGCGCGGCCGATCATCATCGGGCTGTTTCAGCGCGGCGCGTTCGGACCGGTCGAGACCACCGCGACGGCCGCGGCGCTGATCGCTTATGCGATCGGCCTGCCCGCCTATGTGCTGATCAAGGTGCTGGCGCCGGGCTTTTACGCGCGCGAAGACACGCGCACCCCGGTAAAGATCGCCGTGGTCTGCGTCGTCGCCAACACCACGATCGCGCTCTTGCTGCTGACGCCGTTGAAACACGTCGGCATCGCCTTCGCCACGGCCGTGTCGGCGTGGATGAACACGATTTCGCTGGCGTGGATTCTCTACCGCCGCGGCCATTTCACCCCCGACGCGGCGCTGAAGCAGCGGGTGCCCCGCATGGTGCTCGCCAGTGCTGTCATGGCGGCGGCGCTGTGGGCCGTGCTGGCGCCGCTCGAGCCGTGGCTCGCCGGGCATACGGTCGAGCGCGTCGCGGCGCTGGCCCTCCTCGTCATCTGCGGGCTCGCGGTCTTCGGGGCCGCGGCGCTGCTGCTGGGGGCCGCGGACCGCACGCAGGTGAGGCGGCTTCTCGCCCGCGCGGCCTGAGGCTTACGAGGCGGCGGGCGGCACGATCTTCCGGATGTGGCTGAAGCGGTCATAGGCGCGGAGCGTCTCCTCGCGGTCCCGCCCCCGCCGGATATCGGCCACCACCTTCGCTTCGATGCGGGTGAGCTTCTCGGCGGCCTCGAGCACCTCGGCGGCGATGGCCTGCGGGATCACCACCACGCCGTCGTCATCGCCCAGGATCAGGTCACCCGGATGCACCACCACCTCCGAGCCGCTTTGTCCGGGCATCGAAATCGGCTGCCCATGTTCGACCACGCTCCAGCGGCCGGCTGGCCGGCGCGGGGTCACGTGAGTGGCGAAGGCCGGGATGCGAAGTGCGCGAATCTCGGCGCTGTCCCGCACCGCACCGTCGACCACCAGCCCGGCGCAGCCGCGCTTCTTATACGAGAGGACGACGTTGCCGCCGATCACCGCCGACACCGTGTGGCCGCCGGTCGCCGTCACCACGACCGCGCCCGGCGTCAGGCTGCGGTCGACCTCGTACGGCGCACCGGCCGGTGCCGGACTCGACTTGTCGACCGCCCGGCCGCGCACGCAAAACGCCGGCCCGGCCAGTCGTATGCCCGGGGCAAGCGGCCGGAGTGCCGCGCTCAAGGTCTGGTTGCCAAGACCCATCACGTCGAGCACGTCGGCAATCGTGTCGGTCGACTGCCGGGCGAGTCGGCGGGTGAGCGCGCGTGCGTCGGGATTTGCGGTGCGGCGGGTGTGCGTTTTGCGTTTGGCCATGCGGTCCCCCGAAAGGGCGCCATCCTAGCCGGCGGGCCTCGAGCGGGCAAAGTGCCGCATTGATTCCCCGCCGCCGAGCGGCGATAACTCGGGCCAGTTCTGGGGACCTCCACGCGATGAACCGCATTTTCTCGGGCATTCAGCCGACCGGCAATCTCCATCTCGGCAACTATCTGGGCGCCATCCGCAATTGGGTGAAGCTGCAGAAGGACTTCGACTGCATCTTCTGCATCGTCGACCTGCACGCGATCACCGTACCGCAGGATCCCGCGGCACTGCGGGCCCAGACGCGCGAGGTCACGGCCGCCTATATCGCCTGCGGCATCGATCCCGACGCGTGCATCATCTTCAATCAGGCCATGGTGCCTGCCCACGCCGAGCTGGCCTGGCTGCTCGGCTGCCTGACCCCGCTTGGCTGGCTCAACCGCATGACCCAGTTCAAGGAGAAGGCGGGCAAGCTGCGCGACAATGCGGGGCTCGGCCTTTACGCTTACCCGGTGCTGATGGCGGCCGACATCCTCGCCTACAAGGCGACGCATGTGCCGGTCGGCGAGGATCAGAAGCAGCATCTGGAACTCGCGCGCGACATCGCCGGCGCTTTCAACCGGCGCTTCGGAGTCGAATACTTCCCGCTGCCGGAGCCGCAGATCTTCGGGACTGCAACCCGGGTCATGTCGCTGCGCGACGGGACCAAGAAGATGAGCAAGTCCGATCCGTCGGACCAGAGCCGCATCAACCTTACCGACGGTCCCGATGCGGTCGCGCAAAAGATCCGGCGCGCCAAGACCGATCCGGAGCTCCTTCCCGACAGCCCACAGGGCCTCCAAAAGCGGCCCGAGGCCGAGAACCTGCTCGGCATCTACGCAGCCCTCAGCGACAAGACCCTGGACGCGGCGGTGGCGGAGTTTGCCGGCGAGCAGTTCTCCGCGTTCAAGAACGCGCTCGCCGAGACCGCCGTCGGCGTGCTGGGCCAGATCGGCACCGAAATGAAGCGTCTGATGGCCGATCCCGGTTATGTCGACGGGATCCTGCGGCGGGGGGCCGAGCGGGCGAACGCGGTCGCCGAGAAGCACCTCCGCGAGGTCCAGGACCTGTTCGGCTTTCTGCGTCCCTAAGCAGGAGGAGGGCACCATGCTGACTCTGCGACCGAACTGCGAGTGCTGCGACCGCGATCTGCCGCCGGACTCTGCCGACGCGATGATCTGTTCGTATGAGTGCACGTTCTGCCGTGGCTGCGTCGAGCAGGTGCTTCACGGACGGTGCCCGAACTGCGGCGGGGAGCTGGTCAGGCGCCCGATCCGGCCGGTGGACCGGCTGGCCAAACACCCGGCCTCGACGGAGCGTGTTCGCAAACCGCACGCCGGCTGCCCGCAGGCCGCCTGAGCATCAGCGCTCGCCGGCGTCGTGCGCGGCCCACCGCCCGGCCGAGTCGCGGCCCTGCATTGATTGCACGCCAAACTTGTTGCGCGCCTCGCCCCTGCGGCGCAGATTAGCCGGACGATTGGTATTGCCCGGCGGCAAGCGAGGCGAGGGAACGGCGCCGGGCAAGGGGGATGTCCCGGCCGCCTGTGCCGGGCGCGCGACACCCTGGTTCGGCGGTCAGCCGGCCGTTCTCTCCGCCGGCCGCCATGATTATCCATCTCACCGCTGAGCGCTTCCGCCGCACAACTCTTGACCGGGCCATGCTACGGCGGGCGGGAGCGTGAGCGCTCGATGACGATCTACCTCCCGATCGCCGAGGTGCCGCTCGACGTCCTGATCCTGCTCGCCATGGGGGGCGGTGTCGGGTTTCTTTCCGGCATGTTCGGCGTGGGCGGCGGATTCCTGATCACGCCGATGCTGATCTTTCTCGGCGTCAGCCCGGCGGTCGCCGCCGCCACCGGTGCTGCGATCGTGATCGCGCCGTCGATGTCGAGCGTGCTTGCGCATTGGCGGCGACGGAACGTCGACCTGAAGATGGGGGGACTTCTCATCGCCGGCGGCCTGGTGGGCTCGGCGGCCAGCATCGCCCTGGTCGGTGTGCTGCGGCGCGCCGGCCTGCTCGACTTAGTCGTCTCGCTCTCCTACGTGCTGCTGCTGGGCATCGTCGGCACGCTGATGCTGGGGGAAGTGATCAAGGCGTTTCGCCGCCGCTTGAGTGCCGCCGGTGCTGTCCCGCCGGCGCGGCACACGCATTTCTGGGTCCATGGCTTGCCGGGAAAGATGCGCTTTCCACGCTCGCGGCTCTACGTCAGCGCGCTGCTGCCGCTGGGCGTCGGCCTGTTCGTCGGCATCATGTCCGGCGTCATGGGGGTCGGCGGCGGCTTCTTCCTGGTGCCGGTGATGATCTACCTCATTGGCATGCCGACCTCGGTCGTGGTTGGCACATCCCTGATGCAGGTCATCGTCGTCGCCGCGAACGTCACTTTGCTCCAGGCATGGTCGCACCAGACCGTCGACATCGTGCTGGCGGCGACGGTCATGATCGGCGGTCTGCTGGGCGCTCCGTACGGCGCGCAAGCTGGCGCTCGGCTCAAGGCCGACCAGCTGCGCGGCCTGATGGCGCTGCTGATTCTGGGGGTCGCGATTCAGCTGGGCGTGGGGCTGGTCGCCCGGCCCGACGACCTCTACTCGATTGACATCAACGGCGTGCCCGAAGGCGGGGAGCCGCCGTCGTGAGCATCCGGCTCCTCAGCCTTGTCCTCCTCGTGCTCGCCCTGGCGGGAGTGTACGCCCCCGCCAGGGCGCAGCCGCTGGTGTTCGACCTGTCGACGCATCTGATCGAGATCACCACCGGTTTCTCCGGTGCCGACATGCTGCTGTTCGGTGCCACCGAAGGCGAGGGCGACGTGGTGGTCGTGCTGCGCGGTCCCGATCAGGAGACCACGGTCCGCCGCAAATCCCGCGTCGGCGGAATCTGGATCAACACCGACGAGATGGTTTTCACCGGCGTGCCCGCTTTCTACCGCGTCGCGTCGAGCCGGCCGCTCACCGAAATCTCGCCGGCAATTCGGGCGCGCCACCAGCTCGGCACCGATTATCTGCGCCTGGCCGCCCTCCCCAATGCCGACGCGTCCGAGGTCGCGGAGTTCCGCGCCGGCCTTCTGCGCAACAAGGAGCGGCGATCGCTGTACGCGAGCCGCGAAGGCGAGGTGTCGTTCCTCGGTCCGCGGCTGTTTCGCACCCATGTCCTCCTGCCGGCGAACGTGCCGCCCGGATCGTACACGGCGGAGGTGCTGCTGATCCGCAACAACCAGGTCGTTGCTGCGCAAACCACGCCGATGTTCGTCAGCAAGATCGGCGTCGGCGCCGACGTATACGAGTTTGCTCATCGGGACGCGGCGATCTATGGCATATTGACCATCTTCGTCGCCGTGCTCGCCGGCTGGGGTGCCGGCGTGATCTTCCGCAAAGCGTAGCTGAACGGAGGGACGACCATGGCCGCCACCACAAGGCACCCGCAGCGCGTCTTCCTCGTCGTCGTCGACCAAAGCCCCGAGCTGAAGGTGGCGCTCCGGTATGCCTGCCGCCGCTCCAAGGCGACCGGCGGCCGTGTGGCCATGCTGTATGTGACCGAACCGGTCGACAGCGAATGGCTGGCGGTCGGCAATCTGATGCGTGAAGAGCAGCGCGCCGAGGCGGAGGCACGGTTGCAGGAGCTCGCGGCCCAGGCCCAGGCTCTCTCCGGCGACATGCCGGTGCTGCATGTGCGCGAAGGCGCTGTGCGCGAGGAGCTGCTGAAGCTGATGAACGAGGAGCCGAGCATCTCGGTCCTGGTACTGGGTGCCGGAACCGGGCCCGGCGGCCCCGGGCCGCTGATCACGGCACTCACGGGAAAGTACTCGTCCAACCTGCGGATCCCGCTTGTCATCGTGCCGGGCAGCCTGTCGGACGACCAGATCGACGCCGTCACCTGAGGAAGGCACCTACGTCTTCGCCGGCCGGTCCGGTACGGTGAAGATCTCGTGCGCTGTGGAGAGCCCGCGCAGCGGATGGCTGCCGACCGACTGCAGCGGACGCGGGCAGACCTGGGCGAAGTCGTCGGTGACCAGGATTCGCCGCTCCAGCACCTTGGACAGCTGGTCGAGCCGCGCCACCAGATTCACCGCCGGGCCGATGGTCGTGAAGTCGAGGCGATCGGTGGCGCCGATATTGCCGAAGAAGACGTTGCCGAAATGGATCGACACGCACATGCGCGGCGCCGGCTCGCCCTCGAGGACCGGATCGCCCGCGAGGGCGTCGACGGCGGCGATCGCGGCCTCCGCCGCCTCCAGCGCCCGCCTGGCGGCATCGGGCGCGAACGCGGCATCGGCCACCGCGAAGATGGCGAGCAGCCCGTCGCCCATGAATTTCAGCACCTCGCCGTTCCGCTTGTGCAGCTCGCTCACAACGCGCTCGAAATAGGCGTTCAGGATACCGATCACGTGCGGTCCCGGAAGGTGATCCGATAGCCGCGTGAATCCACGCAGGTCGCACAGCCAGACGATGGCGCGGATGGTCTCGCCGTGGCCGCGGATGATGTCGCCGGCCAGCACGCGCTTGCCGATCTGCTGGCCGAGATAGGCGCCAAGCAGGTTCGAGGTGATCTGACGCGTGATGTGGATCTCGAGCAGCGGCGTCAGATGCGGGCCGATGGTCCTAAGTTCGGCCAGCTCGTCCTCGCGAAAGCCCCCGGGCCGATCGGTTGCCAAGGTCACCGTCACGCGCCGGCCGCTCGACAGCTCCAGCGGAACCGCCATGTATTCCGTGATTCCCTCGGCCTTCAGCTCGGCCAGGATCGGGAAGTCCATGAGGGCGTCGGGGGCATCGAGTCGGCGGCGGATATGCTCGCCGTCCTCGATCACGCGGCGGATCGGGCTCTCGAGATAGGCGGCGCTGTAGCGCACGCTGTGCCCCACCAGCAACTCCTCGGTCTGGCCGGTGGCGCGGCTCCAGCGGCAGCCGATGCCGTAATACTGCGGATGCAAGGTCGGCAGGTGAAACGTCATGCGGGCGAGCGGCACCCCGGCGGCGATTAGCCGCCAGCACAGCTCGTCGAGCAATTCGAGCGATGTCCCGATGCGGCGGGCGTCGCCCACGACCCACGCCACGACATCCGCGATGCGGGCGGAATTTTCGAACGTGCGGGCGCTGACCGGTCGCTCGAACACCCGGCCGGTCCGAGTCGGAACCGCGGCCATCGAAGGCTCGACAAGACCTTCCCGAATCTGGGGATAAGACATGTTTGATTACTCAGGCCCGTGCTTGCGCAACATAAATACAGTTAATGGTATCAAAGTAGGGGAGTTTTGGCGAAAAGGGTTGACGTGCTGCGCCGCAACCCCCATTTAGCCACAGGTGGGTTCTTGCCGAGTGACTATTGAGGAGGCGAGAGATGTTCATCCAGACCGAACAGACGCCCAACCCGGCGACGCTCAAATTCCTGCCCGGCCGCGAGGTCATGGGCACCGGCACGGCGGACTTTGCGTCCGTGGACGACGCCAAGCGCTCACCACTCGCCGAACACCTGTTCGGGATCGACGGGGTTGCGGGCGTGTTTCTCGGCTCCGATTTCGTGACCGTCACCAAGCAATCCGACAAGGACTGGCATCTGCTGAAGCCTGCGATCCTGGGCGCCATCATGGAGCATTATACCTCCGGACGCCCGATCGTCGTTGGGCCGGCTGAAAACGTGGGCACGCCGGTGGGCGAAGACGACTCCGAGATCGTGACCCAGATCAAAGATCTCATCGACACCCGCGTTCGTCCCGCGGTCGCGCAGGACGGTGGCGATATCGTGTTCCAAAGCTTTGAGGACGGCATCGTCTACCTGCACATGCAGGGATCCTGCTCTGGATGCCCGAGCTCGACCGCGACATTGAAGGCCGGGATCGAGAACATGCTCAAGCACTACATCCCGGAAGTGGTCGAAGTCCGCGCGGTCATGTAGCGCGCGGCTTTCGCCGTCCATCTCATCTCTGAAACAATTTCGGGGGCCGACGCATGTCGCCGGTGGCAACGCTTCAATCACGCGCCTTGCGCGTCCGCACGATCACGTGTCTGTCGTTTGCGATCACCCTGTTCGGGGTCGCGCAGGCCAATCACGCGATCATTTATTCCGGCGACGCCGCCGGCCCGCGCCATGAATTGCCGTTCATGGCGCTTTTTTCTGGCCCGTTGCCGGCGGTCACGTCCGATGACGGCGTGAAGGCGCTGGAGGACAACTTGGCGGCGGAGGGCTACACGCTCGCGGACGTCCGCGACAACGGTGCGGTGGTGCCGCGCCTGTTCCTGGCGCGGGTTCCGGCGAATCTGCCGATGCTCGACTCGCCGAGTGTCAGTGTGCGCAAGGAAATGTTCGTGAAGACGCTCCTGCCGCTCATCCTCGGCGAAAATGAGCAAATCCTGAGGGACCGGGCGCGGTTGCAGCAGTTGAGCGACACGGTCGAGTCGGGCGGGACGCCGACGCCGACCGACAGCGCCTGGCTCCAGGCCTTGGCGGACCGCTACCTGGTCGAATACGACGCCGACGAGATTCCCGACCTGGTGGAAGAGCTGCTCGAGCGCGTCGACGTGATCCCGCCCTCGCTGGCGATCGGCCAGGCGGCGTTGGAGACCGGCTGGGGTACGAGCTCCGCGGCGCAAGGGCAGGCTATGTTCGGCCAGATGGTGTTCGGCGAAGGCGAGCATGCGGAAGTCCGGCGCTTCGAGCGCCTGGCGCACGCCGTCGAGGCTTACGCCTTGAACCTCAACACCCACAAGGCGTATCAGGCGTTTCGCGATAAACGGCTTGACGCGCGGACGCGCGGCGACGTTCCGGGCGGCCTCGATCTGGTGCTGACGTTGGGGCGCTACTCCGAGCGCAAGATGGACTATGTGCATGACGTCCGCGGCATCATCCGGGCCAACCGGCTCCAGGCTCTGGATCGCGCCCGGCTGGACACGCGCCCGCTGCAGCTCGCGGATGGGAGCTGATCGCCGGGCCAATCAGCCGAGCAGGCCGGGCGTCACCGCACTGTCCGACAGCAGCGGAAACCGCCGCGGCTCGAACAGCTGGTAATGCCACCATTCGTTGCGGTAGAAGTCCCAGCCGGCAGCCGACATCAGCCCTAGCAGGAGAAAGCGGTTCTGCTGCGCGTCCCGCGGGACATCGGTCGATGCGTGATGCGATTGCGGTCGGAACGAGTCGAATGGCGTGCCCATCGCGAGCTCGCGGCCGTCAGCGTCGAGCAGCGTCAAATCGACCGCCACACCCCGCGAATGGGGCGAGCCCCGCCGCGGATCGGCTAGAAATTCGGGATCCGGCGTATGATTCCACATCTTCCATTGCGCTTCGGCCGGACGGAACGCGTCGAAGATTTTGAGCTTGAGACCGATCGCTTTCGCCAGCCCAATCGCGGGCGCCAATGCCGCGGCTGCTTCGGGATGGCGTGGAGGGCCGGTGAAAATCCTCGCCCTCGACTCGGCAACGGCCGCCTGCTCGGCGGCCGTCTGGGTCGACGGGGTGGTGATTGCCGCCGAACGGGCAGAGATGCCGCGCGGACACGCCGAGGCGCTGCTGCCGATGGTGCACCGCGTACGCACCGTGTCCGGACTCGCGTTCACCGCGTTCGACCGGCTCGCCGTCACTGTCGGACCGGGGCACTTCACCGGCTTGCGCGTCGGCCTCGCGGCGGCCCGGGGGCTGGCGCTGGCCACCGGCCGGCCGCTCGTCGGCGTCACCACCCTCGAAGCCGTTGCGGCGGCCGTGCCGGCGGCACAGCGTGGCGGCTCGGTCGTGGTGGTGGCACTCGATTCCAAGCGGGCCGAGCCGTACCTGCAGAGCTTCGATTCGGCGCTGGCGCCGCGGGATGCGCCCAGCGCGCGCGCGGTCGCGGCCTATGCGGCCGGGCTCGGCGGCGGCGCGCCCTACATCGTCGTCGGCGATGCCGCCGACCGTCTGGCGATCGAGCTCCGCCGCCACGCCGCCGTGGTCAGCGTCATAGCGGCACTGCGTCACCCCGATGCGGCGGTCGTGGCTGCCATCGCCGCGGCAGCACCGGCTCCCACCGCTGTCCCCGCACCGCTCTACATTCATCCCGTCGAAACCACGACGCCGTCGAAGGCGGCGCTTGGCATCTCGTCCTGATGGCTGCGTGGCACCTCTTCCCCGCGGCCCTCGCCCATGCCGAGCTGTTGGCCGTCGTGCACGGTCGGTGTTTTGAAGAGACCTGGTCGAGGCGCGTCATCGCCGAGCTGCTGTCGACGCCGGGCGGCTTTGCCTATATGGCCGTGGTCGACGACCCCGTCGTCGGCGAAGCGCCGGCCGGATTCACGCTGGCGCGCATCGCCAGCGACGATGCCGAACTGCTGACGCTTTGCGTGCTGCCGGCCTATCGGCGGCAGGGCATCGCCGCCTCGCTGCTCGACATGGCGATTCGCCGCGCCCGTGAACTCAGCGCCGGCCGCTTGTTCCTCGAAGTGGCCGAGACCAATGAGCCGGCGCGGGCTCTCTATGCCAACCGCGGCTTTGCGGCCGGCCGGCGTCGGCCCGACTATTACCGGGCGCCGAACCGGGCGCCGGTGGCCGCCCTCGAGCTTAAATGCGACTTGTCGCGGGACCCGACCCGGGCGTAGGGCAACTGCCCGACATCTGGCCAAAATTGCTGCAATCTATCTAAAACAAAAAGCGAAACTGGCAATATTGAACAAAATCTCTATTGCACTCGGCTAAGATTAATTATAGTCAGCCTCTCCGTTCATCTCTTCGCCCTTTACAAACGCGGCGACAATTTCCGGATTACCATTCGATGACCGAGGGACCGAAGGCCGAGGATATCCTGGCGTTGACCGCGAAAATCGTCGCGGCGCATGTGTCGAATAACTCGGTGGCGCTGACCGAATTGCCTGGGCTCATCCATCAGGTGCATCAGGCCTTGTCCGGAATCGGCATGCCGGCCGGTCCGGGGGCGCGCCCGCAGCCGGCCGTGCCGATCAAGAAATCGGTGATGCCCGACTACATCGTCTGCCTCGACGACGGCAAAAAGCTCAAGATGCTGAAACGCCACCTCAAGACGGCGTACAACCTGACCCCCGAACAGTATCGGGAGCGCTGGGACCTGCCACCGGACTATCCGATGGTGGCACCGAACTACGCCAAGCAGAGAAGCCAGCTCGCCCGGGATCTCGGGCTTGGCACGAAGAGCAAGCGCAAGCGCGCTTAGGGCGACGAGCGCCGCCCCGACGTTCAAGGGCGCGCCTTCGAAACTCTACCCCATCACCGCCCCGGCGGTCGGCTGGTGCCGCAAGAACCGGGCTTTTTCCGCAGTCCCAGAGCGCCGTAGGCGACGGGCGTGGTTTGGTTTATAGTCCGCCCCATCGAACCCTCCGAGGTATTTGCCGACCGATGCCCTCGCGGATCGAGCAGCTCTGCATCGACAAAGGTCTGAAGATGACCGGCCAGCGGCGCATCATCGCCCGCGTGCTGTCCGAGTCGAGCGACCATCCGGATGTCGAGCAGGTGTATCGTCGCGCCGCCGCGATCGATTCCAAGATCAGCATCGCCACCGTGTATCGCACGGTCCGCTTGCTGGAAGAGGCCAGTATCATCACCCGGCACGACTTCGGCGATGGCCGCGCCCGCTATGAGGAAGCCGACGAGCACCATCACGACCACCTGATCGACATCAAGACCGGCGAAGTGATCGAATTCCAGAACTCGCGCATCGAGGCGCTTCAGGATGAGATCGCCCGCGAGCTCGGGTATCGGCTTGTCGGCCATCGGCTGGAGCTGTTCGGCACGCGGGCCGAAACCAGCGCGGCGGCCGCGGCGCGGGCGAAAAAGCCATGATCGGGCGCGCTGCTCCGCTCCCGACGCCGCTGTCCGGCCCCGGTGGGTCGGGCGCGATTGTTGCCGGCGCGCTGGAGGTGCGGCTTGCCCAGATCACCGCCGAGATCGATGCGGCACAAGCGCTTCGTTACCAGGTGTTCTACGAAGAGATGTCGGCCCATCCCAGCGACGATGCCAGGGCGTGCCGCCGCGACGCCGATCGCTTCGACGAATGGTGCGACCACCTGTTGGTGATCGACCGTCGCCGCGGAGAGGGTGCGGCCGGCGTGATCGGCACCTATCGCCTGCTGCGGCGCGAGGCGGCGGCGCGCGCGGGCGGCTTCTACACCCAGACCGAATTCGACATCGGACCGCTGCTCGCGATGCCGGGGCCGATTCTCGAGCTCGGCCGCTCGTGTGTCGACGCGCAATACCGCACGCGACCGACCATGCAGCTGCTGTGGCGCGGCATTGCCAATTACGTCTATCAGCACGACATCCGGCTGATGTTCGGCTGCGCCAGCCTGCCCGGGACCGATCCCGACGTGCTCGCGCCCTCGCTGTCGTATCTCCACCACTATCATCTCGCACCTCCGTCTCTGCGCGCCCGGGCCCTGCCGGGGCGTTATGTCGAGATGAACCGGCTGAACCCGTCGGAGATCGACACCGAGGCGGCGGTGGCGCAACTCGATTCGCGCGCGGCGCTTGCGGCACTGCCGCCGCTGATCAAGGGCTATCTGCGCCTGGGCGGCCTGGTCGGCGAGGGTGCCGTGATTGATCCGCAGTTCAACACCACCGATGTCTGCATCATCGTGGTCACGGACCGGGTGACCGACAAATATTTCAATCACTACCGGCTCGCGGGGGCCGCCGGGCCTATGCCGGATCAGCCCTGACCGCGGCAACCCGGATGGGCAGTTCGATCCCCCGCGCGATCGCCAGGCTTTGCGCCTATTTCCTCGTGACGCTGCCGCTGATGCCCGTCCAGGCGGTGCTGCTGGGCGTGGGCGCGCCGCTCGCTCGCCGTCTTCCATACCGCTATCACCGGCTCATCTGCCGCGTGCTGGGCATCGAGGTCGAGATCCATGGCGCGATTTCCGTGAAGCGCCCGACGCTCTTCGTCTGTAACCACGTCTCGTATCTCGATATCGAGGTGATCGGCGCCACCATCGAGGCCTCCTTCGTCGCCAAGCGCGAGGTCGCCGGCTGGCCGATCTTCGGCTGGCTAGCCAAGCTGCAGCGGACCATTTTCGTCGATCGGCGCTCGAGCGGCGTCGCGAATGAGCGCGACGACCTGGCACGACGTCTCGAAGAAGGAGACAACGTGGTGCTGTTCGCCGAGGGGACCAGCAGCGACGGCAATCGCCTCAAGCCCTTCAAGAGCTCGCTGTTCAGCGTCGCCGAGCGAATGGTGCAAGATCGCCCGCTGACCGTTCAGCCGGTATCGGTGGCTTACACGCGCCTCGACGGCATGCCGATCGGCCGGCAGTGGCGGCCGTTTTTCGCCTGGTACGGGGCCATGGATCTGGCGCCGCATCTATGGACGTTGCTCGGCCTGGGGCGCCTCACTGTGACCATGATCTTCCACCCGACGCTGACCATGGCCGACGCCGGATCGCGCAAGGCGCTCGCGGCGGCCTGCCAGGCGGTGATCGGGCGCGGCCTCGAAGCGGCTAATAGCGGCCGGCTGGGCGAGCCGTCGCCGAGCTCCGGCGCGGCGGCGGCTTCGGCCGAATGACCACGAAAAATCAGCACGTTAGGCGCAAGTTCGGGCGAGTGACATATAGCCTTGCCTTGACAGGGGGGAGGGGCGCTAGCACGTTACGGGCACCGAATCGCCAGCCTGGAGCCGCCCGCGGTCGCCGCCTTTGAGCAAGAAACTCTTCATCAAATCATACGGTTGCCAGATGAATGTCTACGACTCCGCACGCATGGCGGAGATCCTGGCGCCGCTGGGCTACCGTCCCGTCGAAGGACCCGAGACCGCCGATCTGATCATCCTCAACACCTGCCATATCCGGGAAAAGGCCGCGGAAAAGGTCTATTCCGATCTTGGCCGGCTGCAGCCACTGAAGTCGCCCGCCGCGGCACCGCTGATCGCCGTGGCCGGCTGCGTCGCCCAAGCCGAGGGGGAGGAGATTCTCCGCCGCGCCCCTTACGTCGACATGGTGTTCGGGCCGCAGACCTATCACCGGCTGCCCGAAATGGTGGCGCGCGTCACGCGCGGCGCCGGTGCGGTTCTCGATACCGAATTCCCGGCCGAACCGAAGTTCGACCACCTGCCAGGCCCCGCACCCGGCGCAGGCACCGCCATGGCCGAGGAGCGGCCGATCACCGCGTTCCTCACGGTCCAGGAGGGTTGCGACAAGTTTTGCACCTTCTGCGTCGTCCCGTACACGCGCGGCCCTGAATATTCGCGGCCGATGGCGGCGATCGAGGCCGAGGCCCGCGCGTTGGTCGCGCGTGGCGCCGTCGAGATCACGCTTCTCGGGCAGAACGTGAATGCTTATCACGGCCTCGACGACGCGGGCGTCCCCCGGGGCCTCGCGGTGTTGATCCGGCGCCTCGCGCGCATCGATGGCTTGGCACGGCTCCGCTACACCACCTCGCACCCGCGCGACCTCGACGAGACGCTGATCGCCTGCCACGGGGAGGAAGCGAAGCTGATGCCGTTCCTTCACCTGCCGGTCCAGTCCGGGTCGGATCGGATCCTGGCGGCGATGAACCGCGGCCATCGCGCCGACGACTATCGCCGGCTGGCCGAGCGGCTGCGCGCGGCACGGCCGGATCTCGCGCTCTCGTCGGATTTCATCGTCGGCTTCCCCGGCGAAACCGATGCTGATTTCGAGGCGACACTGGATCTGGTCCGTGGGGTCGGCTTCGCATCCGCCTTCTCGTTCAAATACAGTGCGCGGCCGGGCACGCCGGCGGCGGCGCTTGAGGACCAGGTCCCCGACGCGGTGACAAACGACCGGCTGCAGCGCCTGCAGGCTGCGCTGCGCGACCAGCAGGACGCGTTCAACCGGAGGCTGGTCGGGACAACCGTGCCAGTGCTGTTCGAACGCCGCGGCCGGCATCACGGGCAGATCGTTGGCCGCACGCCGTATCTGCAGGCCGTGCATGCCCACGCGCCGGAGCCGTGGATCGGCACGGTGCGCAAGGTGCGGATTCTCGCGATTGGTCCGAACAGTCTGGCGGGATCGCCGGCCGCCGAGACGGATGCGACCCCATTCCCGGCGCGGGAAAGGATTTCGGCTTGAGATCGCAGGTCGAGGTTTCGCAGCCGCTTCATCTTCAATTCGACGACAACACGCTTCTGCCGGTTCTGTTCGGCGAGCATGACCGGCACCTCGCCCGCATCGAGCAGGCCCTGGGCGTCTCTCTGATCTCACGCGGCAATCACGTCGCGATTTCGGGACCGCCATCGGCCGCCGAGCGCGCCCGCGAATCGCTCGTCTTTCTCTATGATCGGCTGCGGCGGGGGCTCACGGTCGATCTCGGCGAGGTCGATGCGGCCGTGCGGCTCGCCACCGCGGAAGACAACCACGGCGCCGGCGATCTGTTCGGCGCCGAAGGCCTAGCGATCCGCACCCGCAAGCGTCATATCGGCCCACGCACGCCAGGCCAAGTCAAATACCTCAAGGCGTTGCGCGACACCGAGCTCGTCTTCGGCGTCGGTCCCGCCGGAACCGGCAAGACCTATCTTGCGGTGGCGCAGGCCGTGCAGATGCTGGGCTCGGGCCGCGTCGACCGCATCGTTCTGTCGCGGCCGGCGGTCGAGGCCGGCGAGCGGCTCGGCTTCCTGCCCGGCGACCTGCGCGAGAAGGTCGACCCCTATTTGCGCCCGCTCTACGACGCGCTGCACGACATGCTGCCGGGCGAACAGGTGATGAAACGGCTGGCCTCGGGCGAGATCGAGATCGCGCCGCTAGCCTTCATGCGCGGACGCACGCTGGCCAATGCATTCGTCATCCTGGACGAGGCGCAAAACACGACGCCGGTGCAGATGAAGATGTTCCTGACCCGCCTGGGTGAGAACAGCCGCATGGTGGTGACCGGCGATCTCTCGCAGATCGACCTTCCGCCGGGGATGCGCTCGGGCCTGCACGACGCGATCGACGCGCTGGGCCACGTGGAGGGAATCGCGATGATCCGCTTCGCCGCCGAGGATGTGGTCCGCCATCCGCTGGTGACGAAGATCGTGAGCGCCTACGACGCCCATGAATCGAAGCGCCGCGCCGAGGCGAGACCCCCGAAACCGCGATGACGACCGCAGGGACAAGGCGGCGGGCGCCGGCCTCCCGCCGCGCGGCGCGAAAACCCGCCCGGTCCATTCGCCCGCAGATCGCGATTCTGATCGAAGCACCCGAATGGCGGCGGCACGTGCGCAACGTGGCCGCGGTCGCCGAGCGCGCGGCACAGGCGGCGCTGGCGGCGCAACACAAAGCCGGACGGCTGGAGCTCTGCCTCGTCCTTGCCGATGACCGGGCCGTGCGCCGGCTGAACCGCACCTGGCGCGGTCAGAACAAGCCGACCAACGTGCTGTCGTTTCCCGCCGCCGGTGCCGGCGGGCTTGCACCGGGCCTGCCGCCCGGCGAACCCGTGCCTTTGGGCGACGTGGTGATTGCGAGCGGGGTCACGGTCGCGGAAGCCAAGGCGCAGGGCAAGGCGGTCGACGCGCACCTCGCCCATCTCGTGGTGCACGGCGTGCTGCATCTCCTCGGCCACGATCACGAGCGCGACGCCGAAGCCGTGCGCATGGAGGCGCTCGAGACGCGGATCCTGAAGGGGCTGGGTGTGCCCGATCCGTATCGGGGGACGCGATGAATGAATCCGGGCCCCGCCGCCTCGGCGATCGGTTGCGCTCGATCTTCCGCTCGCGCGGCGATGCGGATCTCCGCGAGACGATCGAAGAGCTGATCGCCGATTCGGCGACCCTGCCCGCCGAGTTCGACGCTCGCGAGCGCGAGCTCCTGCGCAATATCTTCAAGCTGCGCGAGATCTCGGCGCACGACGTCATGGTGCCGCGGGCGGACATCGTCGCCGTGGCGCACAACACGCCGCTCGCGGACCTGGTCAAGAAAATGGCCAAGGAGTCGCACTCCCGCCTGCCGGTCTTCCGCGAGAGCCTCGACGACATCATCGGCTTCGTCCACATCAAGGACATCCTTCAGTTCTGGGGCAGCGAGCGGCCGTTCAAGCTGGACGACATCCTCCGGCGCGTGCTGTTCGTGGCGCCGTCGATGCGCGTGCTCGATCTTCTGCTGGAGATGCGCAAGACCCGGGTCCATATGGCGCTCGTCGTCGACGAGTACGGCGGCATCGACGGCCTGGTCACGATCGAGGACGTGGTCGAGGAGATCGTCGGCGAAATCGAAGACGAGCACGACGTCGACAACAGTCCGAATCTGGTGCCCGAAGCCAGCGGCGCGTTTCTCGCCGATGCGCGGCTGCCGCTCGATGAATTCGAGGCCAAGTTCGGCCCGGTGCTGACACCGGAAGAGCGCGACGCCGACCTGAACACGCTGGGTGGCCTCGTCGTCTCCGCGGCCGGGCGCGTGCCAAGCCGTGGCGAGGTGATCTCCCATCCCTCGGGCCTCGAGTTCGAAGTGCTCGACGCCGATCCCCGCCGGCTGAAGCGGCTGCGCGTGCGGCGGATCGCCGCCCCGGCGGGCGGCACTCCCTGAGATGAACGGGTCGCGCGCGGTGCTGAGCGGCACGGTCGACCAGATCGCCGACCGGGCGTCGATGCTGCGCGAGCGGTTGGCGCGGCTCGTGGGGTGGCGACGCGCGGCTCTCGCCTGCGTTCTCGGCGTGCTGGCGACCGCGGCACTGCCTCCGGTCTATGTGGTGCCGCTGGTCTTCCCGGCATTCACCGGCCTGATCTGGCTCGTCGACACCACGGCGCGGTCGACCAACGCCACGCGGGCGGCGTTCCTCACCGGCTGGTGGTTCGCGTTCGGACATTTCCTCTTCGGCTTCTACTGGCTCGCCAACGCGCTGCTTGTCGACGCGGCGCAATTCGGCTGGATGATTCCGTTTGCCCTCTTCGGCCTCGCCGGCGGGCTGGCGCTCTTTCCAGCCGCTGCCGTGGCGCTCTATCACCGCGCCGGAATCCGCGGCATGGCCGGTGTCCTGGTGTTCGCGGTCGCGTGGACCGCCGCCGAATGGCTGCGCGGCCACGTGCTTACCGGCTTTCCGTGGAATCTGATCGGCACGATCTGGGGCGACAGCCCGGACGTGATGCAGGCCGCCGCCGTCTTTGGCGTCTACGGGCTGGGGCTCCTGACGGTCATCGTCGCGGCACTCCCGGCGACATTGGCCGAGCGCGCGGGCTCGTCGTCGTTCGGCCGGTGGGGCGGCGTCGTTGTTGCCGCGGCCCTTGTGGTCGGCGCGTGGGGTGCCGGCGCGGCGCGGCTGTCGAATGCGACGCCGGCCGTGGTGCCGGATGTGCGACTGCGCCTCGTCCAGCCGAACGTGCCGCAGACGCTGAAATGGGATCCGGCGGCCCGCGTCGCGAACTTCCGCCGGGGCCTCGAGCTCACGCGCTCGCCGGGCTTCGAGACGCGCACCCACGTGATCTGGTCGGAGACCGCGGTTCCGTTCGTGCTCACCGATTTCAACCAGGACGGCCCGGCGCTCCGGGCGGCGCTCGCGAGCGTCACGCCTCCCGATGGACTCCTGATCACCGGGGCCTTGCGCGCCGAACGCGGATCGGACGGCGAGATCAAGCTGTGGAACAGCCTTTTCATTCTCGATTCCGCGGGCCGCATTCTTGACGCCTACGACAAGCATCACCTGGTGCCGTTCGGCGAATACGTGCCGCTGCATGCGTTGCTTGCATTCGCGAAGATCACCCCGGGTATGATCGATTTTTCCGCCGGACCTGGCCCGCGCACGCTCGCTCCGCCGGGATTGCCGCCGGCGAGTCCCTTGATCTGCTACGAGGCCATCTTTCCCGGTGAGGTGGTCGATCCGGCGCACCGGCCGGGATGGCTGCTCAACGTCAGTAACGACGCGTGGTTCGGCCTGTCGGCCGGGCCGCACCAGCATTTCGCGTCGGCGCGCTTCCGGGCGGTGGAAGAAGGTCTGCCGATCGTCCGCGCGACCAACAATGGAATCTCGGCGGTCGTCGACAGCTACGGCCGCGTCGTGGCCGAGCTCGGCCTCGGCCTCGGCGGCGTGCTGGATGCGCCGCTGCCGGTGGCGCTGCCGCTGACGGCCTACGCGCGGTGGGGCGATCTCGTGGTCCTGGTGCTGGTCGTGGCATGCCTGGCGGGCGCGTTTATGCTGCGGCGCACCCCCAAAACCTGAGCACATTGGATCAATCAACTATATTTTCCCAGCGAGGCGCATAAAACCGCGCCAAAATCGGCCCTTTGCTGCGCCAATCGCCGTTTAATGAGTTGACGAGTTCGTTGGTCTTTGCCCTAAGTTTCCGGATTGCGCCGGCGCTCGGAGCCTAAACTCGAGTTTACGTTTGCCGCCGGATCTGCACCGCCCAAAGGTCGTAGACATTTTTCGCTGGCGCCGGCTTGTTGACCGCCTACAACCGTAATCATATGCTCCGGCATCCATTCATCAGCACACGTACTATTCGTCTTCGCCGAAGTGCGGCGGCTGCCAAGGAGGTTTAATGGCGACGACAACACCAGGACGCGGGCGGGGCCGCGGACGGGGGCGTTCTCCGACTGGTAAGCCGAACCCGATCGACGTCCATGTCGGCAGCCGCATCCGCTTGCGCCGCACGCTGCTCGGCATGAGCCAGCAGAAGCTCGGCGAAGCGATCGGTCTCACGTTCCAGCAGGTGCAGAAGTACGAGCGTGGAACCAACCGCGTCGGCTCGTCGCGGATGTTCGAGCTCGCCCGCGTGCTCGACGTGCAGGTGTCGTACTTCTTCGAGGAGATGGGATCGGAGGTCGCGGCTCGCGGGCGACAGCACGCGTTTGGCATCGCGGTTGACGCGCCCGCCGCCAACGCCGCCGCCGATCCGATGACCAAGCGCGAGACGCTGGAGCTCGTGCGCGCCTATTACAAAATCACCGACGCCAAGGTCCGCAAGCGCCTGTTCGAAATGACCAAAGCATTGGCGGCGGCGGCCGCCATGCCGGCCGAGCGGAAGTCCCGATAGCCGCCCATCGATCTCGACAAGCAATGATCTCTTCCGCCGTGGGCGCCCACCCATGACCCCGGTGGGCACGACGCCTGTTGACGGGTCCTGGAAAGCTTGTCACAAGAGCGCCCCGTGTTTGGCTTTTCGATGGCGGCCCGCCGCCGGAAAGCCGGCGCTGCCGCCGCCAACCCATTTCAACGGTTGGTCATTCTTCGGAGGAAATTATCGTGCGCAAGGGCGATTTCGTGTTCACGAGCGAGTCGGTGTCCGAGGGGCACCCTGACAAGGTTGCGGATCGGATCTCGGACACGGTTGTGGACATGTTTC
>WNFI01097200.1_pt1 | contig 96320 bp, 68 predicted proteins | sample 5400471 | NCBI WGS metagenome assembly WNFI01 (sample SAMN13153348, study PRJNA577476) | soil metagenome | isolation source: 100 cm saprolite on Douglas fir-dominated hillslope | place: USA:California | collected 2013-09-17 | reverse complement strand
CAGGGAGCAGCTTATGCAGACCTCGACGGAGACGGCAGCCTGGACCTCGTCACCAATGATATGAATCAGCCGGCCGGTATCTACCGGAATAACATCCGGCAACAGCATCCCGCTGACCATTACCTCACCATTCAGTGTAAAGGTCGCTCCCCCAATACCTTCGGCATCGGGACCAAGGTCTTCCTGTTTATAGGAGGTAAGATACAATACCAGGAGCTTCAGCCGGAAAGAGGCTTTATGAGCAGCTGCGAACCCCTGTTGCACTTTGGCCTGGGGGAAAGGACTATGATCGACAGCCTCGTCGTCATCTGGCCCGATAATACCGTCCAACGAATGCATAGCGTCCCGGTAGACAAAAAATTGGTGTTGGTATATGACCGGAAGAAGACCGATACGCTGCTCAACCATGCTGATTTTATTACAAGGCTGCTTGACCGGTCCGCCTTACCCATCCTCAAAGATATAACCAGCCAGGCCGGAATTACCTACACTCACCGGGAAAATACCTCCTTTATCGATTTCGACCTGCAATGGTTCCTGCCCCACGAACTCTCTACCCAGGGGCCTAAAATAGCCGTCGCCGATGTGAATGGTGACGGACTGGAAGATTTTTATGTATGCGGCGGCAAAGGCCAGGGCGGCTCTCTTTTCCTGCAACAGCCCGACAGCCGCTTTAAAGCCTCGGCTGATTCAATGGTCTTCCGCAAAGATCTCCACTGCGAAGAAGTAGATGCCGTCTTCTTTGATGCCAACGGAGATGGCTTCCCGGACTTGTACGTCGCCAGCGGTGGCAATGAATCCACAGGGTATGCGGAAGAGTTGAAAGACAGGTTATACCTGAATGATGGCAAAGGACATTTCCATAAATCCGCTGACCTTCCTGCCTTATTCGAGAATAAGTCGGTCGTGCGCGTGGCCGATTTCGACAACGACAAAGATCTGGATATTTTTGTCGGAGGCAGGGCCACCGCCGGAATATATGGTATGCCCCCAGCCAGCTATTTATTGCAAAATGACGGCAAAGGCAATTTCACCATCGTTACCAATAAGGTTATACCCGGTCTCGAACACGTCGGCATGGTCACGGATGCCGTCTGGACGGATATCGATCACGATGGCTGGAAGGACCTGATCGTCACAGGAGAATGGATGCCCCCTGTCCTCTTTAAAAATAATCATGGCTATTTCATCCGGCAGGAGCTTACAGGCGATGATGTGGACTTATCGGGCTGGTGGTGCAGCGTCAGGGCGGCCGATCTCAACGGAGATGGTTTTGAAGACCTACTGCTGGGAAACTTTGGTCTCAATAGTAAATTGATGGCCAGTGCCACCTATCCGCTTAAAATGTACGTAGGGGATATGATGGCTAATCACCGGATGGTGCAGATCATGGCCGTGCAAAAAAATGGGAAGTATTACACCTTTCTCAACAAAGAAAATCTGGAAAAGCAATTACCCTATCTGAAGAAGCAATATTTAAGTTATGGAGAGATGGCAGGCAAGACAGTGGAAGAGATCTTCGGGAATAAATTGGATAGTTCCGCTTTATTCCAGATCTATACCCTGGCTTCGACGGTGCTGATGAACGATGGCAAAGGGCATTTCACACCTTCCTTGCTCCCTGCCGCAGCACAATGGTCACCCGTCTTCGATTTTGCACCTTATGATTTCAATGGGGACGGTGAACTGGATTTCCTGGCAGGCGGCAATTTCTCTGGCGTCACTCCTTTCGAGGGGCGCTACGATGCGATGCCACTGGAACTTTATCTGGGCGATGGCAAAGGCGGTTTTAAAGGAACCTTCCCTTTGCCTGCTCCCCTTGATACGCTTTCCGGGGAAGTCCGGAGCATCCGGCCTATCCGCCTGGCGAATGGGAAACGAGCGATGCTGGTAGGATTTAATAATGCTCCCTTGCGATTGTTGCAATATTGACCGGTGATCCGCACCTGGAAATATTACAATGACCGAAGAGGATAACATAGTTCGAGCGTAACGACCGAACTATCGGAGACGGGCAGCGCGGAGGAATATTTTTCAAAGGGCAGCCCTACCTTGATCAGCTGGTGGTCCGGAATATATTTCTCCATGGCGGTATAAATAAGGGACCTGTCGCGGTAGAGACCTTTGAAAGTTCCAACAGCCAGCGGCTGACCTGCGGGAAACTGTCTGAAATTGTATAGGTAGTCGCCTTTGATGATCTTGTCGATATTGAAACCCGCCATAATGGTAAGGGAATCAGAACCCAGTAAAGTGTAAGAAAGATTTTTAGTGCCTGTCTTACAGTTATTTTCCCGGGCATACCGATCGATCTCTTCGAATAGAGCCGGTATCCTTGAATAAAGATCCCGTTGTGCCAGGTCTTCGTTCCTGGTGAGGAAAAGCGTATCGTTGGTTGGTTTGATCTCGATGGGGTAGCCATAAAAACGGGTATTATTTTCCAGGAAGGACGTAAGCCCGGAAACAGTTCTTTTCGCGAAGGATGGCTTTTCCAAAAAAGGAAAGAGCTTATAGAACAAATTGGTAGACCGGGAATAAACCAGGTTGGAGTTGTGTTCCGAGCGTTGCTGACCATTCCCTACATAAGGAACGATCGCAAAGCCGAAAACGGAAGAAGGCCCGTTGTTATTTATTTCTTCCAGCTGGTAAAGCAGGTAAGAAATTTGGGTGATCACGATCGTTTTCCCGGGGATTTCGAGGGTGGTTACATGCCGGCCGGAATCCTCCAGGAAATGGCAGGCAGAAGAATCCTTTTGCCAGGCCTGACTTACCGAAGAGTCCCATTTGATCCAGTTCTTTGGCCGCATGGTCGAGGAAGCGATATTTTGAAAAGTATTGGCGACAAACACCTGGTTTTCCAGCTTGGCGGGAATAAAAAAGCTGACAATCAGGAAAACAATGATGAGGATAACAACGACGGGCAAGACTCTTGTCATAAATGATCGATAGGTTAAAAAAATGAACGTGTAAGATTAGCAATAGTCAGAATGAACTTTAAAATTAAATGAATTTTAATTCGAAAAATTGAATTTAATCAACCAAATAGCGGATTTTGTTTTATGAGTAATTCCACAACGTCTTTAATCGCACCGCCTCCTCCGGGACAACGGCTTCTATCTCTCGACTTTCTCCGCGGACTCACAATGGTCCTGCTGACCCTTGAAAGCGCCGGCCTTTATACCTGGCTGGAACAAGCGGCTAAGGACAGCGCCTGGGGCATGCCCATCATGAACCAGTTCGGCCATCATCCCTGGCATGGGTTGCATTTCTGGGACCTCGTACAGCCTGTCTTCATGTCCGTCGCCGGTACCGCGATGGCTTTTTCCATCCGCAAACAGTCCATCGATCATACCTGGGGACAGCGCTTCCGGAAAACGTTGAAAAGATCTGGCTGGCTGTTTTTCTGGGGTGTCCTGGACTATGCCGTTCGCAAAGAAGGACTTTCCTTCGAACTATGGGATGTACTGACACAGCTGGCTTTTACGACCCTGGTAGCCTTCCTCATCATCGACTGGCCGGTGGCCGCGCAGATAGGTGTGAGCATTCTCTGCCTGCTGGCGCCGGAGCTCCTTTTCCGCTATACGCATGTCCCCGGCTTCGACCAGCCTTTCACCGATCAGCATAATTTCGGCAACTATATGGACTGGGTCCTGATGCGTAAGATCAACGCCGGCGGCTGGGTAGCCATCAATTGCATTTCTACCAGCGCACATACGATCTGGGGCGTCCTCGCCGGTAAGCTGCTGCTGAGCAATAAAACCTCCGCCGAAAAGATGAAGTTCCTCCTGGGCAGCTCTGCACTCTTACTGCTGCTGGGTTTTGGAATGGATTGGACCGGTATCACACCGATCATTAAGAAGATCGCTACCAGTTCCTTCGTGCTGGCCTCCGGCGGCTGGTTCATGCTCTTCCTCGCCCTGTCTTACTGGTGGGTGGATATCCAAAAACATCAGAAGAACCTCCTGTTCTTTTTTATCTTCGGAATGAACTCCATTTTCATCTACCTGTTTTTCGAGATCGTAGGCGACCGGTGGTTCACGCAATATATCATGACCATCACCGACGGTTTGCTGGGATTCATCCATTTTCCCATCCTTGCGGGAAAGATCATAGGCGCCCTCGTCGTATTTGGCCTGGAAGCGGGTATCCTGTATTTCCTCTACCGGAAAAAGATTTTTTTTAAACTGTAACCTCTTTTTAACTCTCAACCGCCATAATGAAAAATTTAATGAAATCTCTTACGATCCTTCTGCTGCTTACAGCCGCGACAATCCATGCACAGGACCGGTACCAGGCCAATTGGGAATCCCTGACAAAATACCAAACCCCCGATTGGTTCCGGGATGCCAAGTTCGGGATCTTCATTCACTGGGGCGTATATTCCGTACCCGCTTTCGGCAGCGAATGGTACCCCCACCAGATGTACGATTCGACCACCGACGAATTCAAACACCATGTAGCTACCTATGGCCCGCAAAAGAAATTCGGTTACAAAGACTTTATACCGATGTTCAAAGCTGAAAAATGGGATCCCGCGAAATGGGTGAGCTTATTTAAAGCCGCAGGAGCGAAATATATAGTACCGGTGGCCGAACACCACGACGGCTTCGCCATGTACAAGACATCTCTCTCGAAATGGAATGCCGTCGAAATGGGGCCTCACCGCGATGTGATCGGAGAGCTGGCTGCCGAAATACGCAAACAGGGGCTGATATTCGGATTGTCCTCCCACCGCATCGAACACTGGTTTTTTTTGGGTAATGGGAGGCATTTTGAATCGGATGTGCTGGATCCCAAATACAGCGATTTCTATGGCCCTGCCAGGGAGGAGAACGAAACGATGACCCCTGAATTCATGAACGACTGGCTCCTGCGGTCGACAGAGCTGGTGAATAATTACCAGCCTCAGCTATTCTGGTTCGACTGGTATATTGAACAGCCCGCACTCGATCCCTACCGCAAATCATTCGCTGCCTACTATTATAACAAGGGACTGCAATGGAACAAGGGAGTCGTCATCAATTATAAATACGACAAATCTTATCCTCAGGGCGTGGCCGTCCTCGACCTGGAAAGAGGTAAGCTGGACTCTGTGCGCCACCTGCCCTGGCAGACGGACGACGCCGTCGGCAATAATTCCTGGGGATATGCAAAAGGCAATACCTTCAAGACCGCGCAATATGTCATTACCAATCTTATCGATATCGTCAGCAAAAATGGCAACCTCCTCCTGAACATCGGACCCCGCTCCGATGGTACGATCACTGACGAGGAAACGCAGGTCCTGCTGGGTACCGGCAAATGGCTCGACGTTAACGGAGAAGCCATCTATGGCACCCGCCCCTGGAAAGTATATGGAGAAGGCCCTACCAAATCGGCCAGCGGCGCTTTCGCCGATCAGACGGTCCCCTTCAATGCAAAAGATATCCGCTTCACCACCCATGGAGATACTTTGTATGCCATCACCCTCGGTCTGCCTGCCGAAAAAACCTTTATCCGCTCGCTTGGTCTGTCTTCAGGCAATGGCGAGCCGGCCAGCATTCAGCTCCTGGGCAGCGAACAAAAAATAAAGTGGACCCTTAAAAAAGAAGGGCTCCTCATCGAACCCTCCAATGCCTATCCATCGGAAAGCGCGGCGGTATACAAGATCCTTTTTAAGAAATAGCTCCATTAAATTTGCGTCTGAAAGTTTTTTGCTAATAAAAGTCATATGCTAAAAAGCTCATCGATAGCCCGTTTAATCCGTACCCTTACCTCCGCGATTTGCCTGCTCCTGGCCCTTTCCCAAACCAACGTGCAAGGGCAGCCGATCCTTATCACCTCCCTTACCTGCGGGAACAAGGTCGATCCGGTGGGTGTCGCTGCCGGCGATATCCGGTTTGGCTGGCAGATGGAAGCATCCGGAAGAGGCCAATTTCAGCAGGCTTATGAAATAGCCCTTGCCTCCTCCCTTGCCAATCTGCTGGCCGGCCGCTATGATACCTGGCATTCGGGCAAGGTGGCGGACCGGCAAAGTATCCTGGTTCCTTATCCGGGAAGGCAGCTGTTGCCGGCCAGGACCTACTACTGGCAGGTAAGGGTCTGGGACCGATATGGACATCCTTCGGCCTGGAGCCGCCCCGGGAAATTTATCACGGCGTTGCAGGGCCCCGAAGGCTGGGAAGGAGCTAAATGGATAGGATACGAAGAATTGCCCGATTCAATGCGCCTGAACCCCGGCATACATTTCAGCGATACCGCGGGGCTGGGCGCCAAATGCCTGCAAAGACCCGTCATCCCGTTGTTCCGCAAAGGCTTTGTCCTCCATAAAAAAGTTCGTAGCGCCCTGGTATTCGTGACCGGTCTCGGACAATATGAGATGAGCCTGAATGGGAGAAAGGTAGGCAACCATTTTTTGGCCCCTGGCTGGACTAATTATGATAAAAGATGTTTGTACAATACCTACGATATCACTTCCCTGCTGAAGAGCGGGGAAAACGTGCTCGGCGTCATCGTCGGCAATGGGTTTTATAACATCGACCGCGAGCGTTATTATAAGCTGCTCATTGCCTCAGGGATGCCGAAGATGCTCTGCCAGGTTCGCATAACCTATGACGATGGTTCCGATTTCGTGCTGGTTTCCGGCCCTGATTGGAAGACAGCTCCCTCGCCCGTCACCTTCACCAGCATCTACGGAGGCGAAGACTATGACGCCAGGCTCGAACAGGCAGGTTGGGACGCTCCCGGTTTCGCTGATGCTGCCTGGAAGCCGGCCCTGCTGGTAAAGCCGCCCGGGGGCCTGTTGGAGCCCGAACAGGATTATCCGGTCAGCGTGAACCAAACACTCGCAGTCCGGCATATCTCACAGCCCGCACCCGGCATCTGGCTATACGATTTTGGCCAGAACGCCTCCGGCATCGTCGAATTGAAAATAAAAGGCCGTAAAGGACAGCCAATCAAACTGACTCCCGCAGAATTGCTAACCGATAAGGGACTGGCAGATCAGGATGCTTCAGGCGCCCCTTATTATTTCACCTATACGATGCGCGACGGACAGCCTGCGACCTGGCGCCCGCGATTCTCTTACTATGGATTTCGCTATGTACAGGTAGAAGGAGCTGCACCCGATACGCTCCCGCAGCAGTCTTCGGCCGCCGTGCCCAGGATCGTCTCGCTCCGCCTGTTGCATACCGCCAATTCGGCGCCGGCCGCCGGCTCTTTTTCCTGTTCCTATCCCTTGTTCAATAAGATCGATACCCTCATCCGGTGGGCAATTAAAAGCAATCTGCAGAGCGTAGTGACGGACTGCCCCCACCGCGAAAAATTAGGCTGGCTGGAACAGGACTACCTCATGGGAGGCTCCATTCATTATAATTACGACATCTACCATCTCTATCGCCAGATCGTAATGGACATGATCGACGCGCAGACGCCCACCGGGCTGGTTCCGGATATCGCCCCGGAATACGTGCCCTTCGAAGGCGGCTTCCGCGACTCGCCCGAATGGGGCAGCGCTTCGGTTATCCTGCCCTGGATGATCTACCGCTGGTATGGCGACCGGGAAATTCTCCGGACGGCGTACCCTATGATGAAAAAATATGCAGACTACCTCCGGAAAAACTCCACAGGGGGCATCCTCTCCGATGGCGGCCTGGGCGATTGGTTCGATATGGGGCCTGCAGAGCTGGGGGCCGCCCAGCTAACCCCTAAAACCCTCACTGCAACGGCCATTTATTATTACGACCTCGACCTCCTGGAGAAGACAGCCCGCGTGCTGGGCGATCTTTCGGAGGCTGGCCGGATCGAACGGTTACGCCTCTCTGTTAAAAACGCCTTTAATGAGAAGTTCTTCGATAAGACGACGGGCATTTATGCCACTGGCAGCCAGACATCGATGGCTATGCCTTTAAGTGTGGGACTGGTGGATGAGGACGATAAAGCCGCTGTATTATCCCACCTGGTTGACTCCATCCGGCAATCGGGTTATACCCTGACGGCCGGGGATATCGGCTTCCATTTCTTAGTGCAGGCCCTCTCCGACGGAGGCGCCTCCAGGGTGCTCTATGACATGAATGCCCGCGACGATGTGCCCGGATATGGATACCAGCTTAAAAAAGGCGCCACTGCGCTCACCGAATCCTGGCCGGCCTTGCGCGACGTCTCCAATAATCATCTCATGCTCGGGCATATCATGGAATGGTTCTATGATGGATTGGCCGGCATCCGCCAGGCGGAAGATGCAGTCGCCTATGATCATATCGTCATACACCCGGAACCGGTAGGAGAAGTGCGGACAGTCCGCGGCAGCTACCTTTCCTCCTATGGCAGGATCAGCAGCGCCTGGAAGAAGGAAAAAGACGGTTTTGTCCTGGAAGTGTCCATACCCGTCAATACGACGGCGACTATCTATCTTCCCGCGACAGCGCGCGCCCTCATCTCGGAGGAAGGTCGCCCCCTGACCGATAACAAAGACTGCCGTTGGGAAGGATGGAAGGATGGCAGAGCGATCATTCACGTAGGATCCGGCCATTACCGGTTATCGGTAAAAGAATAAAAACGCCATATGAACCATCGCAAAGCCGTACTCTCCTTCCTGCTTTTATTATTTCTTTTTGTTCACGTGAAGGCGCAGGACAGAGAACCCGTCGACTGGGTCAACCCTTATATCGGAACCGATAAATCCAGTCATTTTACGATGTGGGAATCCCAGGGAGCCACCTTTCCCGGCGTCTTGCGCCCTTTTGGAATGGTGCAGATCGCCCCCGACCGCTATACCTTCACGGATACCAAAATACACTCCTTTAGTTTCCTTCATCATTACAGCGGATGGTCCTCCGCCGGAAGCTTCCGCCTCATGGCGTCATCGGGGCCCGTAGATTCCCCCTTTCTACCCCGTCCTTCCTCTTTCCGTCATTCCACGGAGAAAACCACTCCCTATTATTATAGCGTAAGGCTGGATGATGACAGTATCCAGGCGGAGTTCACGGCTGCTGAAAGAACGGGCTACGGGCGTTTTACATTCCCCGGATCCTCCACCGCAAATATTTTTTTAATGGACCTGGAAGAAATATATATTCATGACTCCATCACCCTTACCGGCAGAAGTGGCGGCGCTTTTTTTATTGCGCGCTTCGATACCCCTTTCCAGTCCTGTCTTGCCGCGGATGGATCGGTTATCAAGCCGCACGAATCCCGGTTGGTCAGCTCCATCCTGATGAATTTCAAGATCGGCGCACACCGAACGGTGGAGATCAAATTGGCTTTCTCCAATACTTCCTATGCCCGCGCCGAAAACAACGCCGCCCTCGAAATCCCGGGCTGGGATTTTGCACAGGCATGCCGCGAGGGCCGGAAGATATGGAACGACCAGCTCGGCCGCATTGAAATCAAAGGTGGAACCCCCGCGCAAAGAGAGGTCTTTTATACAGCCTTATACCACAGTCTTTTTATGCCGGCCCTGATATCGGATCATAAGTCCGCCGTCAATTCCGGTCTCCAATCCGGCTTCTCATCCGGTATAGATTCCACGGCCTATACCAGCCGTGATCAGTACACGCCCCTCTATCCCTGGGATAGCTATCGGTCCGAACATCCCCTGCTGACCATCCTGGATCCCGAAAGGGAATCCGATAGGATCCAATCTGTATTGGACGAATACGATCGTACCGGCTGGCTGCCTACCGGTAATATGATGGGCAACCACAACATCGAGATCATCCTGGACAGCTATAATAAAGGCATACGAAACTATGACACCGCCAAAGCTTTGCGGGCGATCCGGGCCAGCGTCCTGCAGGCGCCCTATGCGCGAAGGGAGATGAACGATTTCGTGCGGCTTGGTTACGTTCCCTCCGACATCACCAGCAGCGTGACGCATTCCCTCGAATTCTCCTATGATGATTGGGCGGCAGCCGAATTCATAAAAGCGGCTGGGGACAAATCCGTTGGCAGCAAGGCCCCCGGCAACAAAGCCGCTGACAGCAATGACCTGGACCGTCTGCGACAAAGGGCCTATGGCTATGAGCGGCTCTATCAGCCGGATTCAGGGTTCATGCAGGCTAAGACGATAGCTGGAGAATGGACGGGAGGAGGTTACTGTGAAGGGACCGAATGGACCTACACCTGGTTCACACCGCATGATGTACATGGGTTGATCAATCTGATGGGCGGACCCGCTAAGTTCTCGGATAAATTACAGGAATGTTTTGAAAAAGGGTATTACGTGCACGATAATGAGCCCCCTCTTCATTACGCTTATTTATTTGATTTTGCAGGACAACCCTGGCTTACCCAGCAATGGGCCCGGAAGATCGTAGAGGATAGTTATTCCAATGATCCGGGCGGCCTGCCGGGCAACGATGACCTGGGCGCCTTATCCAGCTGGTTTGTCCTGAGTGCGATGGGCTTTTACCCGGTTACGCCCGGTCGGCCCGTATATGAGATCGGGAGCCCCCTTTTTGAGGAAGTGACGATCCATCTTACCAATGGCCATACCTTTACTATCCGGGCCGGTAATGCCTCCCATGAAAATAAATATATTCAGTCCGCTGCGATCGATGGAATCCCTCTCGATCACCCCTGGTTCAGGCATGAAGATATCCTGGAAGGGAAGACCCTTGTTTTCGAAATGGGCCCCTCTCCCAATAAGACCTGGGCCTCCGGTTTAAACAAAGCTCCTTATTCCATGACAACGGCGGCGCCGGAATTTCATTTTGGTAAAATGTCCCCGTCTGTGCGCATCGTCCGGCCGGACCAGCCTGTCCGGGTGTCGGTCGAAGTGGCTAACAAGGGCCAGGCCACAGGGACGGCGGAATGCGCCTTATTTGATAATGGTAAAAAGATTGAGACGATCCATAAGATCGTCGGAGCTGGTAAAAATAGGAACATCCGCTTTGATCTTCGTTTATACCAGACAGGTACACATGCGATATCGGTTAATGGATCCGCGCCACAAAAAGTCCTCGTCCTGAGTAGCCCTCCTTCCTTCAGGATCAGCAATTTTATCCCGCCTGCACAGCCCTTTGTCTTTGTAAAAGACTCTTGTATCCTGTCCGCAAGAATAAAGAATACAGGCGGAATACAGGGCTCCTTCCCCGCCCCGCTCTATGTCGGTAAAAAAGAAGCGCAGCGTAAAAAGATAACCCTGCAGCCCGGCGAAGAAAAAGAGGTCCGGTTTGTCTTTTCCCCGGAGGCTCAGGGTATCTTCCAGGTAAGCATAGGCAACCTGCCGGCTGTCCCGATCCATGTGCTGGGGCCTCATCCGCACAAATCCCTGGACACCGTATTGTTATCGCAGCTAAAAGCCGTCCTGGTACTGAATTTCGAAGAAGGCGCCAGCGCCCTGGTAAAAGATCATTCGGGCCGTGGCAATGATGCGACGGTAAATGGGCCCGTAAAATGGGTGGACGGGTTATTCGGGAAGGCCATTCAGACCAATGCCATGGAGGGAGCCTATCTTGCATTACCCCAATCGCCGGCTCTGGAAAGGTTGAACCATAGCCCTACGCTCACGATGATGTGCTGGATCTTTCCCATGGAGGAAGGCAACTTCGCCGATGTCATCGCTAAAACGGAATGGAATGCCCTGCAGGTGAAAGCCAGCAACACGATGGTCGATTTTTATACCGGGGGATGGGAGGGCCACGAGGCGATTGCCAATGTTCCGCCGGATTGGAACAGGCACTGGCATCATATTGCAGGCGTTACGGAAGGGGACTCTCTCCGGCTCTATATCGATGGCCGGCTCTTCGCCACGAAGAAGGCGGAGCCCCGCAATCCCCGGGGAGAGACCGGCATGGAAGATTATTCCGGCGGTCCCTGGAATATCGGCAGGAATGCCGGTTCTCCCGACAGGGTCTTCAACGGCTATATCGACGAGGTCATGATCTTTGAGCAGCCCCTCAGCCAGCAACAGATCATTAAGCTCATGTTGCCAACAGATCATTAAGCTCATGTTGCCGGCCGGCCGGGAAGCTTTCCGCTAAGAATGCGGTGACGGTTTTACCGGATGAGAGAACATCTTCGCCGGTATTTCCTTTTTTTCCGACCCTGGCGCCTTGAAAAAGAGCTGCAGGCTTTTGCCGGAACCGCTTTGGAAATAGAGCAGTCTTATCACATGCCTGCCTTTTTCCAGCGCCACCTCACCGGATTTCTCCAGGTCACCGTGACACCCGTCATTGTCCGCCACCATTTTATCATCGATGAACAGTTGGGATCCGTCATCCGAAAGGATATAAAAAGAATAAACTCCCGTAACAGCCACCTCGACAAACCCCCCGAAGGCAAGACCGAAATGATCGGCCGACGTTTGCAGGCTATCCAGGGCGGGAACAGTCACTATCGCTGAACGCCTGGCCTTCAGCCGCCTGAATTCCGGCATCAGGGTCCAGTTTCCTTCATAGTATTGATAGCCGAGGCCCGGCGCAACCCCTGCCGGATGGCTGGAAGGAGAAGGCGATACCCTGGTGAATACGCGGGTGGCGGTCTCACTGCCGAATCCTGCCGCTGAAAAGGATCTTGCCTGCAGGGCAGTCCCGTGGTCCAGCGTGAAAGGCCTCCGGTAGACGGGCGAGGATAGGGTAGGGGCTGACCCATCCAGCGTATAATGGATGCTGTCTTCCTGCCTTTGACAAGACAATTCAATTTTCTGCGTTTGAATGAACAGGCCCGCATCGGGCTTTATGACCGGCGGCTGCGATAAAAGATATTGCGAGACCCGGCTAACCTCCAGCGGTTTCTCCTGGTCGAATACCCGTGACCGGATCAGCACGGCGCTATCGACTAAGAAAGGCTCCTTGTACAAGTTGGAATGCTGATCCGGCTCGCTGCCATCCTTCGTATATCTTATTTGGAGGTCTTTATCGCTGCATTGCAGGCGAACCCATACCGGGTCTGCGAGATAGCTGTTTTCAGGCAGCACGACCAGGGAAGGGGATGGCTTAGCCACTTTTACCAGCCTGGCGACAAATCCCCCCTTGGATCGCATCGGTACGAACAAAGAATCGCCGGAGCGGAGACTGGTCTGCGAACGGAAAAGCCGGTCCGCATCCTTCAGGTCATCCTTTAAAAGGGTGGCTTCATAATAACCCGCTCCCAGGAAGGAAAGGGGCAGGGTAAGATTTTTTTCCGAGCCCCCATTGCTAACGGCAATATACCAGTCATTGCCGCTGCGCCTTGCGAAGGCGGCCAGTTCACCGATCCTGCTGGGCGGAAGAACGATCGTTTCATCCCAGACGGTGGGGATCGACTGGATGATGGAGGCGGCCGGGCTGGCTAAATAGACCTCGGGATCTTCAGGCCAGCAGGTAAAAGGAGATGTATAAAGAATGGGCAGCGCGACCTGTTGCGCGCGGGACGTGCCATAAGCCTTGCTGCTGTTAAAGACGCCGGGCGTATAATCTGCAGGGCCGGCCAGGAACCGGGTGAAGGGGATCGTAGCATTATTGATCGCCCCCTGAGGAGTATAGGTACGCCACTCCTGCCCATAGATCGCTTCGCGGCTTAATTCATTGGGATAGGTTCTTGCTGTTCCCGTAGGCTTGGCAGCTCCATGGAAGTCGATCATCAGTCGTTCCGCAGCAGCATCTCTTAGCGCGTCCTGGTAAAACTCTACCTGCCGGATGCCTTCCTTATCGATAAAGTCGATTTTGATACCTACTGCCCCGGCTTCATGCAGGGTTTTGAAGAATTGCTTTCTGGCCGCCTCTGCCTTCAGGTCCGAATAGGCCTTCCATACCCAGATGCCTACTTTTTTCGCCTTCGCATAATTAACCAGGTCTTTCAGGGTGGTCCATTTGTCAGACCACTCCTCCCATCCTGCATCTACCATGCTATATTCAAAACCGATGGCTGCCGCCTTATCCACATACTCTTTCTCCAGTGCTTCGGTAGTGACATTGTCGTGTTCGAAATAAGACCATACCGCCCTGCCCGGCTTTATCCAGTCCGCTCCCTGAAAAGAAGGGTCTGCCGGCGGATTCAGATTGGCGATGATATCCGAATTCACCAGTCCGTTCAGATCCTCGCTGGCCAACACAACCCGCCAGGGCGTTACAATAGAATCCTTTATTTGCCATCCCCGGGGATCATGGGCGAAATTCGCCTGCAGCGCGCCGCCAGCGCCATAGCGGAGGGAAAGACCGCTGTAATGAACCAGCGCCGCTTCGGTGATGCAGCCATATATTCCGGCAGGCGTACGGTAAGTAACGGGAGGTCCCGCTTTCTTCCCAACCAGATTACTCGCCTCCCCGGAATAATACAACCCTTCGTAATAATCGGTATTCTCCTGGTACCAGGTAGTGGAATGATCCGGTATTTTCCAGGAGCTGGCCTCTCCATCGACGAGGTTTAGACCAGGGGCCGGAACGATATACCGGAATGCCATGCCATCGTCAAATACCCGTACCTCCAGAAAATAAGTCTGGCGGCTCTTTTCCCCGCGGATTGTCAGAAGGACGTTCCGGTAACGGTTGATGGCGGTGTCATGTACCCCCTTCCAGGGATATTTTTCACTCGCGGATGAATAAGCGACGGAGGTTATCCGGCTTTCTTTTCCCAGGTCGATATGATTGACCGTAATGCCGAGCCTGGAGGATGCGATGACGGGATGACCGTTCAGCTGAACGGAATACGAAAGCTCAGCGTATTGCCCTGTACTGATGTTGACGACTAATTTGTTCCCGGGACTTTTGACAGACAGGGATTTCAAAGGACTGGCGTCCTGTGCGCCTGCCCGCACGCTGAAAAAAAGGATCCAGCAACCGTAGAAGAGTATTTTCATATAGTGATACAATGTAGCGATAAATGAAGCTGTGGATACACGCAAACGGTTGCATCACTTACTCAAGGATTCCATATTTTTACCATCCACCACTCAAAAATAATAAAATGACAAAGTCTTTTTCCCGAAACCCGATTCCCGCCGTCCTGGCAGTGCTGGCTTTCACGATCGGCGCCTGCCATAGCACGCCCGATGGCAGCAAGGACGCCGCCGGCAACGATGGATTTGTCGCCATCTTCGATGGCAAGACCTTCTCAGGCTGGAAAGGGGACACCAGCTATTGGCGGATAGACAGTGGTACGATAGTAGGAGAGGAGAAACCGGACAGGCCCCTGAAGACCAACTCATTCCTTATCTGGCAGGGCGGCCAGCCGGCCGATTTCGAATTCAAGGCCGAATACAGGATCAGCCCCGAAGGAAACAGCGGCATTAATTATCGCAGCGAAGAGTTGCCGGACATCCCCTACGCCCTCAAAGGCTACCAGGCCGATATAGACGGCGCCAATCAATACACCGGTCAGAATTATGAAGAGCGCGGCCGGGGATTTCTCGCGATGAGGGGACAGAGAGCGGAATTACCCACCCATGGCCCACCGGTCATCAAAGATACGCTTGGGAATTCGGACTCGCTGAAAGCGCATATAAAAAGCAATGATTGGAACGAAGTATATATCGTCGTCAAAGGCAACAAAATGACGCATTTTATTAATGGCGTCCTGATGAGCGAAGCCATTGACGACGATACGGTCAACCGTAAATTCAAAGGGCTCCTGGGATTACAGATGCATGTCATGCCCTCCATGAAAGTCGAATACAGGAATATCCGGCTCAAACAACTCCCCTCTATTTCCAGTTATAATTAGGTTGCGGGCCCATTTCGAATACCAGGTGTTGCCCTTTCACCAGGTCGGCATGAGCGATAAAAGGATGATCGATCGGCTTGCCGTCCAGTGTCACGCCCTGCACATATAAATTGGCCGCGGAAAGATGACGGGCCTCAATGTCCAGCTGTGCAGGTTTCCCGTCAACCTGGTAGTGAAGGACGACGCGGGGAAATTGAGGCGCACCGATCGCATAGATCCCGGAAGCAGGCGTCACCGGGTAAAAGCCCATCGTGCTGAACAGGTACCACGCTGACATCTGACCGCAGTCGTCATTGCCATTGATGCCCAGCGGCTCGTTACGGTAGTTGATCGTAGTATGTTTCCTTACCAGCTCCTGGGTCTTCCAGGGCTGCCCGCAATAATCGTACAGGTATATATAATGATGCCCCGGCTCATTGTCATGATGATAATGATTCCCGGTAAAATTGGAATCCACCAGCTTCGCAAACTTTTCATTTCCTCCCATTAAGTCGATCATACCAGATATATCGTGCATGACGCCGAATGCATAAGTCCATTTGGATCCCTCCGTGAACCCTTCGTCCCGCCCCGTGTCGATGGCGGCCGTTGCCACATGTCGCCGTTCGACGAACTCCCCGGTAAAAGTCCGCGCTGTGAAAAATCCGGTTTCTTTATTGTAGACATTCTTATAGTTTTTGCTCCATCCCAGTGTTCGTTGATAATCGTCCGTTTTCCCCATCGCCCGCGCCATCATCGCCACACAATAGTCATCCATCGAAAATTCAAGGGTGCGGGATACGGATTCCAGCGTACGGTCTATCGGAACATAACCCAGCGAATGGTAATAGCTTAATCCGCCCCGCACTTCGCTGCCGGCCCAGGGCTCCCGGTCTCCCCACTGACGATGCGTATCGTTATCGGGCGGCACCATAGCGTCTTTGCGAACGGCTTCATACGCCAGTGCGGTATCAAAGCCGCGGACCCCTTTCATATAAGCATCCGCTATGACGGCATCGGCATGAGATCCCAGCATGATATTCGTCTCCGCCGGATTGGGCCACATAGGCAGCCACCCGCCCTCCCGGTACATCTGCAGCAGGGAAGTGATCATATCGCTTACCCGTCCCTGCTGCGTGAACAGAAGCAATGGATGCTGCGCCCGGAAAGTATCCCATAAGGAATAGTCCGTATAGGACACGCCGGTATGGATCTTGTCGTCGAAGGCGCTGTAGTATTTCCCATATTCGGAAAATTCCCTGGGGAACAGCATCGTGTGAAACAAAGCCGTATAAAAAATGGCTTTCTGATCTTCCGTGATCCCCTGCGGCTGGATGCGGTCCAGGTTTTCCTGCCAGATGCTGCGCGTGGCAGCTGCCAGCTTATCGAAGTCCCAATCGGGCGTCTCCTGGTTAAGGTTTTCCCGCGCCTGCTCCAGGCTGATAAAGGAACAGGCTATCCGCAGTTTTACTACCTCGTTCTTTTTCGTTTTGAACCGGATATAAGCCCCCATCCGGGTCCCGTACTCTTCCGTGGAAGAGGCATGCGCTTCCATTCCGCTCCAGGTCCCGAACGATTCGAAAGGCTTATCCGTCCGGATAATGAAATAGCCTTTGAAATTCGGCAGATCGGGACCTAATTGGGCAGATTGACGGTCGGGATTATAACCGGTGATCTCCCCGTTCTTCGCATCCACTTTTATATAGCCTTTCAAGGTTGCCAGCCGGTGCGACAGATCGTTATTCTCATCGGCAAGCTCCGGGTTCAGGTTGATCCCCTGGATAAGGATATGCGAATCCTCAGATTGAGGGAAGGTGAACCGGAAAAGACCGCTGCGGCTGGCGCCGGCTATCTCGCCTTTGATGGTCTCTTTCTTCCCCGCCTGCATCACCACCGAATAATAATAGGGTCTGGAAACTTCCTGGCGGTGGCTGAAGGGTAAAGCCCTGTCCTTTGGTAAAAGCTTCAGCTCCCCGATACCCGGCATTACCGACACATACCCGTAATCCCCCATCCAGACCGTCGGCTGATGGGTGGCCATAAAGCCGATGACCGTGCTGTCCTCATAGATATAGGGCATCCGGCTCATCTTGTTCTCATGGGTCTGCACGACAAAATTAGTCATGGCATAAGGACGTCCGACGATCGGCGTCGTTCCGCCCCCTTCCAGCCCCGGCGCAAATCCTGCAAAAGGCGATCCGGCCAAAGGATTGACATAGTCCACCGCCTCTTTCGGATGGGCCGCTTTTTGCGCATAGCCACGGCAAAGCAACATTAACGGCAGGACCAGAAGAGCACCATATTTTAAGGCCCGGCGAGCCCCATATTTCAGGGCCGCAAGCGCCCCATTTCTTGTTGATTGAGCGATCATAATTAGTTGTATTTTATACCTTACCTGGGCGTCACTTTCAGGATGCCTTTCATCACCAGGTAGTGGCCCGGATAACTGCAGATATAGGGATAGAGCCCCGCCTTGGCAGGAGCGGTGAAATAAATAGTATCGGATTCTTTCGGATGCAGCAGCATCGTATGGAACAGGACATCGGGACTCGACGGTATAAAGCTCATCTTTTCCCCGTTCAATCCCAGCTTCAAGGCCAGCTGGCCGACCTGCTCCGCCGCATCCGGCCGTGTAAGGACAAAATTATGCAGCATATCGTCGTTATTGTGGAAAGTAAGCTTTACCCTGGCCCCTGCTTTTACGGTAATGGTCTCCACATCGAATTTCAACCCCGGTTTCGTGCCGATCAGCACGTTGCGGTCGGGCCCGGAAGTCCAGTCCGCCGGTTGCTTCGTCAAATGCTTAACGCCTGCGATGGCTTTCACGGATACCTTCGGCATTCCCTTTTCAGGGCCCATACCACCCATATGCATCATCCTATGCCCAGCCTCGGCCGCATGTACCTTATTGGTGGCTGTGATAGTCAGGGAGGCGCCGTCGGGCAGCCTGTTCAGCGTATAATAGCCATAGTTATGGAGCAGGGTATTCCTATCTGCCGACAATACGCCCTCCGCACGGATCTCATGAATATAGCCCAGCCGCATGCTGTCCACCACCAGCCTCACGCTCATCCGGTCCGCCGACACTTCGATCGCTTTCAACGGGCAGCTTCCCTGGTTGATCACCGGGCTGCCATATTCATGGTGATATTGGTAGGTGAAGCTGCTCAGTTTCCAGGAAGCCGCATCCCGGGCCGTTTTCTCATCTACAGGATGGGTAAATGCGATCTCGAAACCATCCGGCCTGGCCTGCACCGTTTTCATTTCGAAGGGAGTTTTACCATTCCATACCAGCCTTTGCAGCCCATATAATCCGCCGCCCGTAGAGCTCCATCCCCTCGATGTCATGCCCACGAACATGCTGCCGTCCGAACCCCAGACCATCCGCAGGATGCCTGAAGAGAATCCTTCGCGGAAAGGGAATACCATACCCTGGTATACACCCTTCACCTTCTCCAGGTATACCCGCATGATCTTGCTCTGCCCCTGGTCGCCGACAAAGAGCTGACCTTCGAATGGGCCCATTTCAGCAGGATGGGCATCGCTGAGGATGCCCGATGTCGAAATGCCCAGGATCGTGTGCGGGAACCATACCGAAGGCGTTTTAAGCCCCGGCACCTTCTTGGCCACTTCATATTTGGGCTCGCTGTTATCGGGAATGTCGGATTTGCGTAATTTGACGGGGCTGCCGGGTTCTCCCGCCCATATCAACCCGGCCGGGTTCCCCATAAAATCCCCTTCGTCCACTTCGGTGATGCTGCCCGATCCCACCCAATCGCCCTGGTTCTCCGCATAGAACATATCTCCCTTGTCATTCAGCCCGAACCCCGCCGGTGAGCGAAGGCCGGTGGCATAAGGCTTCATCCTGCCGTCGGCAGTGATCTTCAGCATCCATCCATGCCATTTGGAAAGACTCTCTCCATAGCCGATCCACCCCAGGTTAAGGTTTACCGTCATGACACTGTCCTTGTCCAACACGGGCCCATAGGCATATTCGTGGTAATTCCCGGATAAAGGCCAGGAATAAATGGTCTTGTATTCATCCGCCACCCCGTCCCCGTCCAGGTCACGCAGCCGCGTCAACTCCGACCGTTGCGTCAGGTATAAGTCGCCGTTAATATAATTCAGCCCCAGCGCTTCGTGCAACCCCTGGGCGAACAAATGATAAGAAGGCGTCTGACCGCCCTTCCCGTAAGGATTGGAGATGATCCATACTTCTCCGTGCCGGGTGCATACCGCCAGGGCGTCATTCGGCAGCAACACCATGCCCCCGACTTCCAGGATAACATCTTCCGGTATCTGTAACGTTTTGATCGTGTAAAAATCTTCTTCTTTCTGTACATGGGAACCCGTGTCCCGGGCAGCCTGGGCCCGCGAATCAAGAGAAGCAACCAATCCGGCCAGGCAGCAAAGCGGACCGAACCAATTTTTTCCGGCCTGACAAAGACGGTCAATTATATATTTTGTCATTTTTGTAGAATTACCAGATGATGGAATAGGTGAGGGAGGGCTGATTTCTGTCGACAGGGATCAGCAATTCCTGTCCATGCTGCGTTTGACGTATCCAGGGTTTGTATTTTTCCCCGATGCGGATATAATAGGACCTGTCGCCGATCGTAAAAAGCCCCTTGCCGCTATTCTCAATAAGACTGCCAACGGCCAGCCGGCAATAGAGGCGCTCAGGCGCAGCCGTCACTGTCAGAGACCTTTCCAAAGATCCATCCGGCAACGCGCTGATCTTATCGGATACGGTCAGCCCACTATATTCATACCCGAAAGACGCAAACCTGCTTTCATCCAGCATATACCCCGTATTCCGGAATTCGTCGAAGCCGGCGCTGTCCGGCCACGGTGTTTGGTCGTCGGCCAGGACGGCCAGTACGGGGGCATCCGATTGCAGGATGACGCTGCCCAGCGGCTTGGCTACCTGCGGTTCCCCCCGATCATGCCACATATCGGTCACATCCAGGAATCCTCCTCTCCATAGCTGGAAAAGAGCCCCGCTCTTCAGATCATAGGAATAGTTTGCCCGGGTGGGATAACCGGCAGAAATGACATGGGTCAGCTTCCGGCCTCCGTAATTTACAAAGCTGCGCAGCAAATAAGGGTGGGCCTCCGCGCTGAGAAGAATGGGATTGTCGGTATTATCTGCCACCGATGCCGTGTCGACGGGTGATCGGTAACGCAAATTCCGGAAAGCGACATTACCATGATCTCCCTGCAGCACCAGCGGTCCGGTCGGCTTTTCATCGGAAAATTCGGCGGAACGGGTGGGCCCGGTGACCGCCGCTTCCTGCTGGACCAGTACCCCGTTCAGATACACACGTGAAAAGACGGCATTCGCTATCTTTTCGCCTTTCTCATTAAACCGCGGAGCATGAAAACAGATATGAAGATGCTGCCAGAGACCCGGCGCCCGCGCTACATTCTGTAAAGGGGCGATACCCTGGTATCCCTCATGGTCACGGCCGCGTGTGTCGTCCCATCGTTGATAGATGCCGCCGACATCTGAAAAAGCAGGGTTCAGCTTCCCCCAGCTGTCTAATAATTGCACTTCATAACGCCCCTGGAGATAAACGCCGGAATTGGACCCCTTTGCCATCATAAAATCCAGCTCCAGTTCCAGGTCCCTGAATTCCTCCTTCGTAGCCAGCTGCGTATTATGGTCCGCCTTCAGGATATTTAAGGCGACACCGGTTCCTGGTTTTCCTTTCAGGGAGCCAGCCATCCCGGGATCTGCCCAGGCATCGCCGCCAATTGCCCAGTTGGCGCCTGCCGCGCGAAAGGCGCTCAGATCATCCAGCGCTATTGTTTTGAAATCAGGGAATGATTGACCTAGTCCGGTCAGCCGGCTGAAGCCCAGCAGGGAGGCTAGAAAAAGCCCCCTTCTAAAAGTGTGTGTCATAAGTAGTTTCATTTCATATGCCTGCAGCAGAATAGCCTTAACCTTTAAATTTTGGGGGATTAAGATAAGGACTATTCATGGATTTTCGGAAACGCAATAAAATTAAGATTAGCTGCCTTTTTTACGCAAACGGTTGTTCAGCCAGAACAACCGTTTGCGTGATTTTGGGGGAACCATTCCATTTGGCGCCGTTGCCTGAAAAACTTAATATTATAGTCTGTTTGCCATAATAATAAAACCCCGCTGCCATGATAAGAGACTGGCTTTCCCATAATAAAGCAAGATTCCTGATTGCAGCAGGACTGCTGATCCTGGTCATCTCCTGGCTGCTCATCTCCTCCCGTAAACCCATCGAGTTCAACACCCAGGTCAAACCCATCTTAAACAAAAATTGCATCACCTGTCACGGAGGGGTTCGACAACAAGCCGATTTCAGCCTTCTTTTCCGTTCCCAGGCCCTGGCGAATACAAAATCCGGCCGGCCGGCTATTATTCCGGGCGATCCCGATCACAGCGAAATGATCCGCCGGCTCAGCCTCGAAGACCCCGAGGATAGAATGCCTTACCGGCATGATCCCCTCCCGTCCGGAGAAATAGACATCCTGCGCCAGTGGATCCGGGAAGGAGCTCGCTGGGGTGATCATTGGGCCTATGTTCCTGTAAAAGAAGTGAAAGTTCCCCGTCCCTCATCGCATTTATTCGGGTTGATCCCGGCAGGCCGTGTCGCTTGGGTGAAGAACGATATCGACTATTTTATCCTCGATGCATTACATAAAGAAAAATTGGAACCCTCCGCGGAAGCTCCCAAAGAAATTTTATTGCGCAGGGTTTCCCTGGACCTGACCGGCCTACCGCCCTCCATCGATCTGGCTCGCCGGTTCCTCGATGATAACAAGCAGACCGCTTACGAAAGCCTGGTCGATTCTTTACTGGCTTCCCCGCATTTCGGGGAAAAATGGGCCGCTATGTGGCTCGACCTGGCCCGCTATGCGGATTCCAGAGGTTATGAGAAGGACGGTACCCGGGCCGGCATCTGGCAATACCGTGATTGGCTGATCAGGGCTTTCAACGATGATAAACCCTATACTACCTTTCTCACGGAACAGCTGGCCGGCGACTTATTGCCTGCGCCTACCGACAACCAATACATTGCGACAGGTTTTCATCGCAATACGATGACGAATGACGAAGGCGGCACGGATAATGAAGAGTTTCGAACGGCAGCCGTCCTGGACCGGGTCAATACGACCTGGCAGGGACTGATGGGCACCACCTTCGCCTGCGTACAATGCCACAGCCATCCCTACGATCCCTTCAAGCATGAGGAATACTATCGTTTCATGGCGTTCTTCAATAACTCCCGCGACGAGGATACTTATGGCGATTATCCCTTGTTGCGCAAATTTGATGCCACCGACAGCGCCAGGCTTCTGCAACTCGTGGATTGGTTGAAAAAGAACGGATCACCGCAGGACGCGGATGAACAGGCCCTCTTTTTGAAGACCGGGCAGCCCGCTATTAATTCCATCCGGGCAGACCACCTCGTCAACAGCGCCCTGGAAGACACTAAGTTCCTTACCTTCCGTAATCATGGTTCGGCAAGGTTCGCCGCGGTGGAACTGAGTGGCAAAGATCAATTGATCTGTCGCTATTCGGCCTATACAGGCGCCGGCATCCTCGTCATCCACCTTGACAGCACCGGCGGTCCCGTTCTAAAAGAGGTCCTGATGCCTAAGACCCGGGGTTGGGACAGGGATATCATGACCACGGATTTACCGCTTACCGCCGGCGTACACGACCTGTATCTCACATTCACGGATAACCGCCTGAAAAAGCCCGCCGATAACGGCTTGCAGTTCGACTGGCTCCGCTTCGGGCGGAAACTGCCCGGTCGCAATCTCCCGGGATATGCGGCAACGGAGAAAATATGGTGGGACCTATTGAAAAAAGATCTGCCGGTCGTTCCCATCATGATGGAAAATCCAACCGACATGCACAGAGGCTCGAATGTATTCGAGAGAGGCAATTGGCTGGTAAAAGGCAAGGCCGTCGATCCCGATGTACCTCATTCCCTGAACCCTTTTCCAGCCAATGCCCCGCGCAACCGGCTTGGACTGGCCATGTGGCTGACTGATAAAAAAAATCCACTGGTATCCAGGACCCTGATAAACCGTCTCTGGGAACAGATCTTCGGAGCCGGACTCGTGGAAACCCTGGAAGATATGGGAACGCAGGGGGCCGCACCCACGCATAAGGAACTGCTCGATTGGCTGTCCTGGAAGTTCATGAACCAGGATAACTGGAGCATAAAAAAATGCCTGAAAGAAATAGTCATGTCCGCCACCTACCGCCAGGATTCCAGGTGTACCGCGCTGGTTTTGCAGACAGACCCCTTTAATAAATACTATGCCCGGGGTACCCGTGTCCGCCTGAGTTCCGAACAGGTCAGAGACCAGGCTATGGCTGCGGCCGGCCTGCTGAGTGACAAAATGTTCGGCCCTCCCGTTATGCCCTGGCAACCTTCCGGCATCTGGTTCTCTCCCTATAATGGAGAATCCTGGCAGACCAGTTCCGGCCAGGACCAGTATAGAAGAGCGATCTATACCTATTGGAAACGGACGGCGCCTTATCCTTCTATGATTACTTTCGACGCCGCTTCCCGGGAAGTATGCACCGCCCGGCGGATACGCACCAACACCCCCTTGCAGGCCCTGGTCACCCTGAACGACTCTGTATACCTGGAGGCGTCCAGGATGCTGGCTTTCCGTATGATCGGTCCCGGCGCGAAAGACCCGAAGGACCTGGTGATCAGCAGGGGCTATGAATACCTGCTCTTCAGGCCCATCCGTCCGTCCGGCCTGGCCGTCTTCAGAAAATTATACGATCAGGCCTATGCGCAATTTCTGAGGGATCCGGAGAAGACCTGTGAGATGGTCGGAAGTCCCGGACCGCACAATGATCCGGCCACGGCTGCTTATGTAGTGGTCGCAGGCGCTTTGTTAAACCAGGATGAAGTACTTACGAAGAATTAGCGGTTTTCATACCGCCAACGCTTAAATGAAAATTATGACCCGGAAAGAATTAAATACACAGCGCCTGGTCAGGGAGGCCAACGCAAAGGCCATGCAGGTGAATACCCGAAGACACTTTCTGAAAGAGAGCGCCATGGGCCTGGGTGCGCTGGCGCTCGCAGCCCTGCTGCCAGGCTGCATGTCCGGGACTCAGGGTGGGGTAGTAGATACGTCCTCCACCGTTTTTGACCCGGCGAATCCCCTGGCCCCAAAGCTGCCTATGTTCCCCGGGAAAGCAAAAAGCGTGATCTATCTGCATATGGCCGGAGCTCCTTCCCAATTGGAATTGTTCGACTTCAAGCCTGAGCTCATGAAGCTGAATGGCCAGAATTGCCCCGATTCCCTGTTAAAAGGCAAACGTTTCGCCTTCATCAGGGGAGTACCCAAAATGCTGGGGCCCCAGGCGAATTTTGCCCGCCGCGGCGACAGCGGCGCCTGGGTCAGCGACTACCTCCCGCATTTCGCAACGGTAGCCGATGAAGTAAGCTTTTTAAAAGCCATGGTCACAGATCAGTTCAACCACGCGCCCGCCCAGCTAATGATGCATACCGGCTCCGCCCGGCTGGGTAGGCCCAGCATCGGCTCCTGGGCGACCTATGGACTGGGATCGGAAAACCAGAACTTACCGGGTTTCGTCGTGCTCACTTCCGGCGGTCATTTTCCCGATGCCGGCAAAAGCGTATGGGGCAGCGGTTTCCTCCCCTCCGTTTACCAGGGAGTACAATGCCGTAGCGAAGGGGACCCGGTTTTGTTCATCAAAGACCCGGAAGGAATGGATAGGGATCTGCGCAAAGCCTCCATCGACGCCATCAATGAAGTCAACCGGCAGGAATACCAGGAATACAAAGACCCTGAAATATTATCCCGCATCTCCCAGTACGAATTGGCCTACCGGATGCAAATAGCCGTGCCGGAAGTCATGAATATCAATGATGAGCCGGCCTATATACACGAAATGTATGGCACCAGGCCAGGAAAGGCCTGCTTCGCCAACAACGTATTGCTGGCGCGCAAGCTGGTGGAAAAAGGAGTTCGTTTCGTACAGCTTTTCGACTGGGGCTGGGATAGCCATGGCACCGATCCGGCTACAGCCGTGGACATGGGCCTGATCACCAAATGCAAAGAAGTGGATAGGGCCAAGACGGCCCTGCTGCTCGATCTTAAACAGCGGGGATTGCTGGACGAGACACTGGTCGTTTGGGGAGGTGAATTCGGTCGGACGCCGATGATGGAAAATCGGGATGGAAAAGAAAATCCATTTAAAGGAAGAGATCATCATGTGGACGCTTTCACGATCTGGATGGCAGGCGGAGGCATCAAAAAAGGATTTAGCTATGGAGAGACCGACGAGATCGGCTACGCCGCCGTCAGCGGTAAGACCACCGTATTCGACGTACAGGCTACCATCCTGAATCAATTGGGCTTCGACCATACCCAATTCACCTTTCCCTTTCAGGGAAGACCTTTTCGCCTGACGGATGTAGCAGGACAGGTGATCGAAGATATCATTGCTTAATGAATGCCACCGGCTTTAATTGGACTAACTATGCGCTATAACCGAAGAAATTTCATACAGTCTACGACCTCCGCGACATCCGCCCTGCTGCTGGCCTCCCTCGATGGCTGGACAGCCCCGGCGCCCATCAACAGGCCGCACCCGGGTTTCAGTTTAAAGGTCCTGGCTACAGACTGGGGCTTCAAAGGCAGTATAGACGATTATTGCGCACAGGTCAACAAAGAAGGATATGACGGAATAGAGATCTGGTGGCCGCTGGAAAAGCCGAAGCAGCAGGCTCTTTTTGCAGCCCTGGACAAATACCGGCTGGACCTGGGACTATTGGTTTCCGGCGACCAGCCCGACGCTCCGGATCACCTCGACCATTTTAAGAAGATGATCGGGGCGGCCGCTTCCAATCCCTGGCAACGCCCCATCTATATCAACTGCCATTCGGGCCGGGACTTTTTCAGCCAGCAGGACAACCAGCTGTTTATCGATCACACCCTCGAACTGTCGGCAAAGACCGGCATCCGCATCCTTCATGAAACACACCGCTCCCGCATGTTGTTTTCAGCGCCGGCCACCCGCTATTTTATCGAAAAAAACCCCGGCTTACGCCTCACCCTCGATATCTCTCATTGGACGAATGTACATAATAGCCTGCTGGAAGATCAGCAGGCAACCGTGGATCTTGCCCTGGAAAGAGTGGACCATATCCATTCCCGAGTAGGTCACCCCGACGGTCCGCAGGTGAACGATCCGCGGGCTCCCGAATGGGCCGACTGCGTGAATGCCCACCTGGCCTGGTGGGATAAGGTGGTAGCCCGCAAGCAGCGGCTCGGGGAAAGCCTTACGATCCTGACGGAATTCGGTCCTCCCGATTATATGCCTGCCCTGCCCTATACACGCCAGCCCCTGGCCGACCAATGGGCTATCAACGTTTATATGATGCACCTGTTGCGCAAAAGATACTTAAACACCTAACCCTTGTTATCCATCACAGCATTCATAGGGCGCTTCCATCCGGTACTGGTCCATCTACCGATCGGCATCCTGCTCACCGGGCTTCTGTTGGAAGCATTGTCGCGCTATCCCAAATACGCCCTGCCGACTGCGGCGGTGAAAGTAATATGGTGTGCCGGCATGCTTTCCGCTCTCTTCTCCTGTCTGACAGGATACCTTTTATCCATTGACGGGGACTATGACCCAAGCCTGGTGAACACACATATGTGGATGGGATTTTCCGTGTTGGCGCTGTCCGGACTTCTTTTCGTAAAAAGCCTGAAGCAGGAAAAAGGAAGGGTTTATACGGCTTCCACGATCGGGCTGACGCTGCTGATAGTTGTCACGGGACATTTAGGCGGATCCCTGACCCATGGACCGGATTACCTGACGGCCTCCTTCAAAGGACCGAAAGCCGTTATAGCTGCCCGCCGGCCGATACCCGATATCCGGGAAGCGGTCGTTTACGCCGATATCATACAGCCGATGCTGCAGGTGCACTGCTATAGCTGCCATGGACCGGACCGGCAAAAGGGCGGACTTCGGCTGGACGATTCCGCCTCGATCATGAAAGGCGGAAAGGATGGACTGGTCCTCCATGCCTCCGGACCGGCCGAAAGTGAATTGATAGAGAGATTACTATTGCCTGCGGAAGAAGATCATCACATGCCGCCCCGCAGCAAGCCTTCGCTGAAAGAAAGCGAAATAGCGCTTTTCCAGTGGTGGGTGGCGCAGGGTGCAAGCTTCTCCAAAAAAGTGAAGGACCTGCCGCAGACCGCCGTGGCCGCGACCTTTCTGCTGGCTTTGCAGACTGGCAAAAATAGCGGAAAGGATGACTTGAAAATACCTCCGCTCCTGCCGGTCGATCCCGTAGAACCGGCGCCTGAAAAGGATATAGAAGCCCTGAAGGCCAGGCAGGTGCTGGTCATACCCATCGCAAAAAACAGCCATTACCTGTCGGTTAACTTTGTCAATGCGGTGGGGATCACGGATAAGGACATGGCCCTGCTTCTGCCCTTGCGCCGGCAGTTACTTTGGCTCAGGCTGGGCGATCAGCCTATCGGCGATAGTGCGATGACGACGATCGCATCCTGCAAAGCGCTCACCGTCCTGCACCTGAACAATACGCTGATCGGAGATCGTGGGTTTACCCAACTGGCGTCTCTGCCTGAACTGAGATTTCTTAACCTCTGCGGGACCAACATAACGGCGGAAGGTGTCCGGTCCTTGCAAAGACTCAAACACCTCCGGTCCGTATTTCTCTATCGGACAAAATGCAGCTCCTCCGATTATCTTTCATTAAAAAAGAATTTTCAGGATGTTAGCCTGGATACGGGCGGCTATTCCGTTCCCTTTGCAGCCTGGGATACGATCAATGAATTGCGCCACGGGAAATGACGGTTTATACTCCCTATTTATAATGCGGCATATGCTCATCCGCAAACCTCTTCTCCGTCTCCTCCCAGGTTTTCAGCGCCTGATTGCGGCCATTATTCACCTGGCTATTCGTTTGGTTGAATGAATTGACGGATGCATTCACCTCCTTGACGGCTTTATTGAAATTGTTGACATCCTCCTGCGTACGACTGCCGGAAGACTTGTCATCGAATGATTTCTTAAGCTTGGCGAATTCTTCCTGTTTGAGATAAAAATCCGTCAGTCTGGGAATATCTTTTTCGGCCGTCTGCTTGTAAAAATGCAAGACCTGCTTGCAGGCATTGGCCAGAGAAGGGTCTCCCTGGAAGGGTTTAAGCGTATCCAGCGCTTTCAATCCTTCCGTGGCGTACTGCAGCAAGGCGCTCCGCGACTGCTCCACTTCATTCACCTTTTTGTCGTTCATGGCCTGCACCATCTGCCCGTCCATCCAATTACATTTGAAAAAGATGATGTATATGGAATTGATATAGGTGTTGAGCTTGCCCGCCGTCTCCATCTTATCGCCGAGGGCATTTTTTCCCGTGGTCAGCGTGACATTATATTTCGCGGCGAAGTCCTTCGTGATCTTTTCCAGGTCCGCGGATCCCTGGTTGAGTTTTTCGCCTACTTTCTCCTGTAATAAGAGATAGGCTTGCATTTCATCGACCGACTGCTCGGCCAGTTCTTCCATATTGACTATTTTCTTATAATCTTCGCTGAAGACGATATAGCATAACTGGATATAATCGATACTGCCTTTCCGCAGCGAATTATCTCCCTTATAAAGAGGCAGATCCGTCGTCTTATACCGGCTTTCCGTGATATTGTCCAATACTTCCTGCCGGAGCTTCTCCACCTTGCGGGCCCTCCGGCTATGAGCGGTGGCGCTCAGGTATTGCATATACTTGGTATCCATCTCGCCCCGGGCTTTGGTGATGGCCGTTATATAATCTCCGGGATTGTTCATGTCCTGGGCTCTGGAGGTGGTAACCAGGCATAACAGCAGCAGCGCAAAAAAGCCATGTTTCGGGTTCGTAAAAAGAGTGTTCATAAAAAGGGGGTTTATAATTATTTTGCCATTACGGACGCCAGTTGATAAGCCATCTTAATATAAGGGTCGATCCGTACGATCTTTTTCCTCTCCTCGTTTATCGCCTGTAATTCCGGATCGGATTGCAACCGTTGTTTTTCATAAGCCAGGTTGGTCACTGTGAATACGGAGCTCTTATCCGGCTGATCAGCCGTCGCCGCTCCCGCACCAGTCCCCGCCGCTCCTGCGCGTGCCGATGCTCTTTGCAGGGCATCGTCTATGAACAGGGAAAGGTCCGGACGGTTGGCCGGCTTTTTGGAAGGTCCCACATGAGCAAGCGCCTCCCTGAAAAAGGAGTCAGTGGCTATTTCTTTTTGAGCGCTGGCTTCCAGCGCTTCTATCGGCAAAGGAGCCAACGGTTTATAATATTTATTGGCCTCGATGACAGGGGCCCGGAGCGCGAATTTCTCATCCGCCTCCCGTTGCTGCAGGGCATTCGCCGGTTCCGGCAAAGAGATATTGGGTTGTACCCCGCTCATCTGAGCCGTGGCGCCGGAGATCCGGTATAACCTGGACGTAGTGATTTTGATATAGCTGGCGGCTTCCGAATGGCCGGTATAGGTGTCCAGGTTGAGGCTGGTATCCATGGGCAGCACCACCTGCGCGGTAGCCTTCCCATAGGTGGGGGAGCCCACGATCAGCGCCCGGTTATAATCCTGTAAAGTACCGGCTACCATTTCCGAAGCGGAAGCGCTGGACCCGTTGACCAATAAGAGCAGGGGGCCATCCCAGACGGTTCCCCGGTTGACATCTTTCAGCGTAACGATCTTAGGGTCTTTTGTTTTTATCTGCGCTACCGGACCGGCGTCAATAAAGATACCGGATAACTCCACGGCCTCCTCGATGGAGCCGCCTCCATTATAACGCAGGTCCAGGACCAGCCCTTCCATATTCTCTTTCTTCATTTTGATGATCTCCCTGGCAACGTCATTGGCGCAGCCATTGATCCCTCTATTATCCTCCCAGTCGGTATAGAAGGCCGGCAGGGAAATATAGCCGATCGTTCTGGCGCCCTTCAGGACAAAGCCCTTTACTTTATCCTCGTCCTCTTCCTTATTCAGTCTTTCCTTGTGCAGGGTTACGGGCCGGGTGGTGCCGTCCGCTTTTTTAACGACCATCGTCATCTTCGTTCCCCCTGTGGTGGCCAGCATCTCGCTGATCTCGGGCAGGGAGGCGCCGGATACATCGATCGCTTCCTTCTCATCCCATTGAATGGAGAGGATCTTATCTCCTTCATTTAAGCCGCCGCTCTGGAAGGCGGGACTTCCCGGTTTCAGACGGCCGATCTGTGTTTTGCCGTCTTCGTCTTCGTTGAGAGAGAGACCGAAGCCGAGCGCCTTATTGCCCAGTTGTCCTTCAAAAGCATCCTTCTCCTCCGGTGGAAAATAGGCCGTATGCGGATCATAACAGGCTGCCAGCGCCTGGCAGTAGCTGATGCCGATGGTATTGTCGACGCCCATGGGGCTTTGCAGGATCCTTTTGATGGATCGCTTAACGGACAACCCCGCCTTTTTTCGATAGCGGGATTCCAGGCTGTCGGTTAAATTTTTAGTAAGGGGCCGGCTGGAGACAACGGAATAATTCGCGATGGAGGTCAACACATAAGCTTTCAGTAGCTTATATATTTTGGTATGCATACCGTCTATATCTGCCGGGTAGGAGGTATCCTCTGCTACGGTATATTTTTCGCGGATAGAAAAATTGAACGCCTTGCCCAAAATATGGTCGATCATCGTATCCACCTGTATCAGCCTTTGTGTGTAAATACCCACCAATAACTGAAGAAAGCCGGATTGTTGATTATTGATCTCCTCATCCAGCCGGAACTGGTAAACGGATAGCGCATGGATATCCTTTTGCGTAAAAAAAAACCGCTGATCATCCAGGGCTTCCAATAATTGGGAATAGATCGCCGAAGACATTTCATCATTCAGGGGACGGGGTTGTATATGGAACTTCTCTACCATCCTGGTAATGAGATACGCATCCTGCACGGTTTTCTGGAAGGGTTGTGCGGTAATCGTAAAGTTTCTGGCCAAACAAAAAAGGATAAGAAACGTCAGTTCTCTCATAGCAGGCTGGTTACACTTTTACGGATGAACTCGAAGGCTCCATCCGACCATTAAAAGGACATTATTTCCGGATGAAAGTAAGTAAATTAAAATTTCCGGCGCAAAAAAACCCGCGCATCACTGCACGGGCTCTTCTAACTCTTTTTTATATAAGCGAACTCTATATATGCGACTCGATTTTCTTGACGAAATTGGACTTGGGTTGAGCGCCAACCAGCTTGTCGACTACCTTGCCACCTTTGATGAAAAGGATCGCGGGGATGCTCGTGATGCCATAGTTGACGGACAACTGGGGATTGTGATCCACATTCACCTTGCCCACATTGATCTTGCCGTCATATTCCTTGGACAGTTCTTCGATGACCGGTCCGATAGCGCGACAGGGACCACACCATTCTGCCCAGAAATCTACAATGGTCAGTTTATCGGAGGAGATCACCTTGTCCTGGAAATTGGTATCTGTTAATTCTAAAGCCATGATTGAGTGTTTTTTATGTTTATATGATGTATTTTTTACCCTACAAATATCCGACTAACCGGTCACTTTTTTGGTCAGGCAAGCGACAATCCACTAAAATCCTCGACTAGTTGAAATCTTTTCCCTCCCATCACCTTGCTGTCCAACGAATTAAAGAACCTTATTGCAAAAAGCCGTCCAGATTCATTTTTGGCACTCCACTGACCTAAACAGTGACTACCTGCACCTCCATCTCCGGCGTTCGCTCCAAAAAAGCAGTCATTTCGTCATTCATTTCAAATCCGGTCCCCAGCGTATACATGCTGACCCTTGCATTGGTCCTCGGCTCCTTGATATTGAACTTCAGAGAAGACTTCCCAGGGTATTTTTTAAGATTGGTCTCGATGAACTGCACCAGCTCCGCATTGATAAAACGGGCTTCCACATCCATGATCACCTGTTTGGTCAGAATGGGTTTGATGCTTTCCAGGAGCATCATCCGATCTATCCTGAACTCGAACTCAGCTTTGTTGAATCGCGTCTTGAAGCTCCCCATTATGAACAGATTCTTCCCCTTTTCAAGATAATTGGAATACCGGGCATAGTCCTCGCTCCATAACATGAACTCCGCTTTACCCGTATAATCCTCGATGGTAAGAGAGCCGAATTGCTTGCCTGTCTTGCTGACCCGGTGCTGTGCATCCACCACCAGCCCTGCCAGCCGGAAGGGCTTGCCGGGATTTGCCTGCAGGCTTATAGCATCTTTTATCTCATTATATTCTCCCAGCTGTGTAATGCCGTAATGTGTGATCTCGAACTTGAAATGGTCCAGGGGATGCCCGCTCATGAACATGCCCGTCACCTCTTTTTCAAAATTCAGTAACTCTGTCAGGCTCCAGGGTTCACAATTAGGGATCTTCGGAGTGGCGATATCCGGCATGACCAGGTCGCCGAACAGGCTATTGCTGCTCTGCGTTGAGTTCGTCTGGTAGACGTTCCCGAACTTGATGATCTTCTCCAGTCCCGTAGCCGTATCCCCCTGCGGAGTAAAGAAATACTGCGCCCGGTGGAATTCGGTGAAACAATCGAATCCCCCCGCATAAGCAAGGCTTTCCAATGTCTTTTTGTTAACGGTCCGCTGGTTGATCCGTTTGATCAGATCGAACATGGATTTATAAGGCCCTCCTTTCACTCGCTCCTCGATAATCCCTTCTACGGCAGCCTCACCCACGCCTTTCAGCCCTCCCAGTCCCACCCGGACTTCCCCGCGCTGGTTGACAGCAAATCCTTTCTTCGATTCATTGATGTCCGGACCCAATACCTTCAGTCCCATCCGCTTACACTCTTCCATGAAGAAAGTGATCTTTTCGATGCTGCCTGCATGGTTCAGCACCGCCGCCATATACTCGGAAGGGTAGTGGGCTTTTAAATAAGCGGTCTGATAAGCCACATAGGCATAACAGGTAGAGTGCGATTTGTTAAACGCATACTGGGCGAATGCCTCCCAGTCCGTCCATATCTTTTCCAGCTTACCGGAGTCCAGCCCCTTGGCCGTAGCGCCTTTGATAAACTGGCTTTTCATCTTGTCCAGGATGGATTTCTGCTTTTTACCCATCGCCTTCCGCAGTACGTCCGCATCCCCCTTGCTAAATCCGGCCAGTTTCTGCGCCAGCAACATGACCTGCTCCTGGTAGACCGTGATCCCATAAGTGTCTTTCAGGTATTCTTCCATTTCCGGCAGGTCGAAGACGATATCTTCTCTGCCATGTTTACGATCGATATAATTGGGAATATAGGCAATGGGACCGGGACGATATAGGGCGTTCATCGCGATCAGGTCATTGAACCGGTCCGGTTTCAGGTCGCGGAGGTATTTCTGCATACCGGGACTTTCAAACTGGAATGTCCCGATCGTTTCCGCCCGTTGATAAAGCGCAAAAGTCTCCTCATCATCGAGGGGGATCAGGTCGATATCGATGGTCACCCCATGATTTTCTTTAATAAGCTCCAACGCCGTCTTGAGGATATTCAGGGTCCTTAACCCCAGAAAGTCCATTTTGATAACGCCGGCGTCTTCGATAATACTCCCTTCGATCTGCGTCACCAGCAGGTTCGAGTCCTTGGCCGTACAGATAGGAATGATATTCAGCAGGTCTTCCGGAGCAATGATAATGCCCGCAGCATGAAGCCCCGTGCTCCGTACCGACCCTTCCAGGCGTTCCGCCTCATGCAGCACCCGGCTCCGGATATCGTCGCCTCTATATATTTCCCTGATCTTCTTCACATTCTCCATGTCGTCCGATCCCACTCCGTCTTTCTCCTCCAGGGATTTCTCCCCGTCCTTAGGAGTCATAGGGGCGTGCAACACCCTTTTCAGTTCGATCCCCGGCCTGTCCGGCACCAGCTTGGCCAGGGCATTGGATTCAACCAGGGGAAGGTCCAGTGCGCGCGCCACGTCCTTGATACTCATCTTGGCCGCCATCGTACCATAGGTGACGATCTGGGCCACCTGGTTCCGGCCGTATTTTCCCACCACATACTCTATTACTTTTCCCCGGCCCTCATCATCGAAGTCTGTATCGATATCGGGCATCGACTTACGATCGGGGTTCAGAAACCGCTCGAACAGCAGATCGTATTTGATCGGATCGATATTGGTAATGCCGATGCAATAGGCTACCACGCTACCCGCCGCCGATCCACGGCCCGGGCCGATGAAGACGCCCATATCCCGTCCCGCCTTGATGAAATCGCTCACGATTAAGAAATACCCCGCGAATCCCATCGTTTTGATCGTGAACAATTCGAAGTCCAGCCGCTCCTGTATCTCGGGTGTCAGGTCGCTATAGCGCAGCTTAGCCCCTTCCTGGGTAATATGGCGGAGATATTCCCATTGGTTGAGCGTGCTTTCCGCATGGATCTGGAACTCTGCCGGGACAGGAAAATTCGGCAGCATGATATCCTTCTTCAGATTCAGTACTTCCACCTTGGAGGCGACGAGATTGGTATTGTCGATCGCTTCCGGTATATCGTGGAAGAGCTTGCTCATCTCTTCGGTGGTCTTGAAATAGAACTGGTCATTCGGGAACTTAAAACGCCGGCTCTTCGTACTGGCATCATCATTCACAAAATCATCATAACCCGGCGTGCTTTGCTTCTCCCCCGTATTGATACAAAGCAGGATATCATGCGCATTATAATCGTCCCGGTCCGTATAATGACTATCATTGGTGGCAATGACGGGAACATTGTATTTCTTCGCAAACTTCAGCAGCATCTGGTTGATCACCTCCTGCTCCTTGATATTATGCCGTTGCAGCTCGATAATGTAATCCTCTCCGAAGATATCCAGCCACCATTTGAACTCCTTCTCGGCTTTCTCCTCTCCGTCATGTAAAATAGTCTGGGGAACATAGGCCCCGATACAGCAGGTCGTGGCGATCAGCCCTTCATGGTATTTCAGAATAAGCTCCTTATCGATACGGGGATATTTGCTGTACATCCCTTCCATATAGCCCAGGGAAGTCAGCTTAATGAGATTCTGGTAGCCCACTTTGTTCTTGGCCAGCAGGACCTGGTGATAACGCTCGTCCCGCTGCTCCTTGGTGAATACCTTCCGGTGCCGGTCCTCCACCACGTAAAATTCACAGCCCACGATGGGCTTCACCTTTAGAGTGCCATCCTCGTTCTTGTGCTTATAGGCTTCCGCCACAAATTCAAAGGCGCCGAACATATTCCCGTGGTCGGTAATAGCGAGCGCCGGCATGCCATCCTTCACCGCTTTCTTATAAAGACTTTGAATAGAAGCCGCTCCGTCCAGGAGGGAGAATTGCGTATGGGTATGTAGATGTGAAAATTTAGACATAAGGACCTGCAATTAACTAACAAAATCCAACATTGCTTGTTTAGAAAAAGCACATTCTTTCCACAGGTCCTTGCGAAAGGGTTCATTTCCGGAATATAAAACTAATGATGCCTATTATAGAGCCGATAATTACCAGAACCTGAATAAGGCTGGTCAGATAAATAGCCTTGGTCAATTCGCTTTTTGTCTGTTCCACCTTAAGCTCTACCCTGTTGATTTCAGATTTAACAAAATCCTTGGTAACCTGGATCTCCTCTCTGACAAAATCCTTCGTAGCCTGGATTTCCTCTTTGACGAATTCCTTGGTAGCCTGGATCTCCTCTTTGACAAACTCCTTCGTAGCCTGGATCTCCCCCTTGACAAACTCTTTGGTAGCCCCGATCTCTTCCTTGACGAATTCCATAGTCGCCACCCCCTTCAAACTCTCCTCCTGGCTCCCTTTCACGGTTTCATCGATAGCCTCTACCAAATCATGCGCCTTTTCATCCGGAAGATGCAGGTCTTTTCTGAAAATATCGTATAATCTAATGTTAATCATACCCATAACTCCTAGTGCCACACTACTTTTCATAAATAAGGTTTCAAGTTGTTAGCAAAAATAATAACAAAAAATACCCGTATTCAAAAAATCGTGTTTTCCGCAAAAAAACTTTGGCAACCGAAAATACCGGCCGGATCCTCGCGATTCAATCCCCCAAAACGGTCACTTTGGCAAATTTTTTGCTACATTTGCAATCCATGCCAATATCTTTGGTTGGCGCCCCGGGTTCAAAATCAAAATACAGCCCTTCAGCGACCAATCGTTAACACCGGCTCTCCGGCGTCGAACCGGTGGTCCGATTAAGTGAAAAATATGTTGAAAAATCTCTTTTTCATACTGTCTCTTGCTTGTCTCGCAACCAGTTGCAGCAGCTCCAGGCCCACCACCAACAGGCCAACCCCTTCGGCTACCACTACCCGTACGACGTCTTCCTCCGGTTCTTCTATTCAATTTATCAATAATATTGCTATCAAGCCGGACGCCCGCCGGGATAACACCGGCAGCTCCGTTACGACAGCCAACCTATCCAACAACAATACCGGCCACGCAGGATACGCATCCGGCGAGATCGAGAACTATCCGGCCCTTCAGTTTAAATATGCCATCCTGGAGAACGCCAGCGTAGAAGAAATGGACAACCCAAAATTGCTGAGCTTCATGGAATACTGGTATGGCGCCCCTTACCATTACGGCGGCACCACCCGCGGTGGTATCGACTGCTCGGCCTTCGCTTTCCTGCTCCTGTCTTCTGTATACGGCGTAGCAGCCCTGCCCCGCACCTCGAAAGAGCAATATGAAGCTACCCGGAGGATCCGGCGCGAAGAACTACAGGAAGGCGACCTGGTCTTCTTCCATACCCTGGGCAAACACAGGGCCGTTACCCATGTAGGCGTCTACCTGCGCAACAATAAATTCATCCATGCCAGCATCTCCGGCGTCATGATCAGCGATATGAACGACGGGTATTATGACCGGCATTATGTTGGAGCAGGCAGGATCCCGGATCAGGCCCCTGCATCCGGTCAGCCCGCTGCTTCCGACCAGGGCCAGATCCCGCGCTGAGCCTCGCTTATTTCCCCATTCCCATCCTTTTCTTCAACGTATTCCATACCGGCAGAACATCTTCGGAGAGATGCAGCCCGATCACTCCGCTGCCAAAGATCCCGATAAAGACAATACTACGCAGGAAGAGTCCGGGAAATCCATGGTAGGACTCGAACAGAATATGGCAGATAAAATACCCCGCCAGCCCCAGGAATAAAGTATAAAGAGATTTGAACGTAAAAGGCTGCATCTTGAATTTTACGTAAAGGAACCCACAGCGGATCCCATTGTAGATAGTAAAAGTGACCAGGTCGGCAATGGCCGGACCGGTTACCCCCCACTTTTTTGCCAGCACATAATTCAGCGGCAGCGTCAGCACCACCAACGTAATGCCCGTAAAAAAGTCAAACCGCCAGAAAGTGGAAGTGGCGATCATCTGACTATTCAGCCCCGTCCCCATATCGATGATCCGCATCAGCCCGATGAACAGGAAAACATACCGGGCAGCCAGGTAATCATTCCTTAAATGGAAGGTCAGCACCCCATCGGTAAAATTAATCCAGATCAGGACGAACATGCCGACGGAAAAGATCAGTTGGTTGATGGAAGACCGGTGGTAGATCCGGTTGATCTTTCCATAATCCTTGTCTTTCCAGGCCTGGGATAAAGGCGCAATGGCCGCGGCGATGATCACCCGCTGCGGAGCCTGTATCAGGCTGGCGATATTATATGCCAGGTTGAATACTCCCACGAAAGCCAGCCCCCCGGGAACGACGGCCGCAATGACGAACTGGGCAAAATAGGTGGAGATATTGTACACCAGGCTGCCGCTCCATACCAGGCTGGCCTGTGTTACGATCTTCCGGAAGAATTTTTTGCTGACCCGGCTGGGGGAGAAATGGAAATACAGCTTCTTTTCAACGACCAGGTAGATCAGCAGGATCAGCGCCGTCAGGATATAGGTGAAGGCAAAGATCTTTATAAAAGTGTCAAAACTCTTCAGGATTCCGGCAAACGAGAGCAGGATCAATACCAGGGTAAAAAGGCGGAACTGCGCCTCCCGCAAATAGGTAGTAAGGACGGATTTCTTTAGCTGCCAGGCAAAGGCTTCCAGCAAGGAAAAAAAGGTCAGCCCAAAACCGAAGAGAAAGGTCCAGTAATAATATTTTACAAAATCGGCGGATTGCGCTTCGTATTTCCGGACTACCAGGTCCTTAAAAGCCAGTCCCCCCGTCATGACCAGTATAAACCCCAGAAAGCTGGTCAGCAGGGCCCAGCTCATCATATCGTTCTCCTTCACGGAGAGGTTGTCATTATAATAAGGATAAAACTTGTAGATATAATTCTGCATGCCCAGGTTGGCAAAGGAATACATCACGTTGGCCATGGCCATGAACATGCCTATCAGCCCGTATTGATCCGGGGTAAACCATTTCGTAAAAAGGATCGTATTTAAAAAGCCAAGGGCAAAACCTCCATACACGATTACCGAAGAAATGATGCTCTGCCGCCGGATTGTGCTCATGGCGTAAATTTAGCCCAGTTTTTTTACCGTGACATAAAAATTACGGTCAACAGAAAAATTGGGGTCAGCCCCGGGCGCCAGCGATAAGGTCTGCCAGTCTTCGGTGGGGGTGATCCATTGCCCGGGCTGACCGGCTACTGCTACCTTCAAGGGCATGTTAAACCCCTTTACGCAATTCGTCCAGTGATAGGACACCAGCGTATTACTGTTCATCTTATATTCCAGCACGGGGATCTTCGTCGTCCGCAGGTACTGGTCGAATATTTTGGAAAGATCTTTTTTAGCATACCGGCTGATATAGGCCTCTACCTGCTGCGTCGTAACGGTCTTATGATAGAAGTCGGTGCCGAGTCCGTGCAACAGTCCCCGGTATCCCTCATCTCCCAGGATCTGCCGGATCATATGCAACATATTGCCTCCCTTATAGTACATGTCGCCGGAACCTTCATTATTTACTCCATAAACGCCGATAATGGGCTTATCATTACGGATATTCGCCCGGGTGCCGATCACATAATCATTGCCGGCTTCCACCCCATCCTGGCAGGTGGTGTACAAGGTCTCGGAATAATTGGTAAAGCTCTCGTGAATCCACATATCGGCCAGATCATTGGAGGTAATGCTATTGCCAAACCATTCATGCCCGCTCTCATGTACGATGATGAAATCCCATTTCAGCCCCCAGCCCGTTCCCGAAAGGTCCCGGCCCAGATAGCCATTGGCAAAATGATTGCCATAGGCCACTGCGCTCTGATGCTCCATCCCTAAATGAGGAGCCTGCACCAGCTTATACCCGTCTTCATAAAAAGGGTAGGGCCCCATCCAGGATTCAAAACAATGCAGCATACTGTCCACTTGTTTGAACTGTGCCTTAGCCGTATCCAACTCGTAATCCAGCACCCAGAAATCGCAATCCAGTTTGCCTTTCTCTCCCGGATAATCTTCGTGCCAGGTCACATATTTACCGATATACGGAATGATATCATAATTGTTGATCGGGTTGACCACCTTCCAGGTATAAGTAGTCATTCCATTGGCGGGCGCTGATTTACCCAGGAGCCTGCCATTGCCGACCGCCACCAGCGTATCGGGAACGGTGATGCTCAGCGTGGCGCCGCTATCCGGCTCGTCGCTTTGATGATCCTTGCAGGGATACCAGACACTGGCTCCCAGGCCCTGGCAGGCAACGCTCATCCAGGGGCGGCCCAATTTGTCCTTTGTCCAGATCCAGCCACCATCCCAGGGCGGATGGACGGCTACGCGGGGAGTTCCTTCATAATTCACCGTCAGGGTCTCGATACTTCCCTTTTTCATGGTCCGGGGCAGGTAGACATGGAATGCATTCCCCTCCCGTTTAAATTTCAGGGTATTATTGCGCCAGCGAATGGAAAGGATGCGCATAGGCTCCTGCAAATCGACCTGCAGCACCCGGCCGGCCGCGATCGCCTGCAACCGGATACTGGTTATCCCCTTGATGGACTTCTTATCATAGTCCGGGGTCACCTGGATATCATAATGGAGCACATTCCACCAGGCGCGTTCAGGAGTGATAGACCCCCGCAGGGTATCGGCATGAGTGAATTTTTCTTTTTCCCCGGCGGCCAGTTGAGCGGAACAGAAAGGAACAATAAAAAAGGAGTATCCAACGATAAGTACGATTACGCGACGCATTGCTTAATTTTAATGTTAGGCTCTCAAAAAATGAAGGTATATAAACATTTTACATTTCCATTCTTAAAATATACGAGCGGCTTGCCGTTGTCGCCGTTTCCCTGGCTCGTAGCGCTTGTCCTGCAGTTGGCAGCCTGTTCGTCCCCCGCTATACAGGACGGGAAAAAAGTCTTTCACTATAACGAGACGGACGGCATCGCTACCCTGGACCCGGCTTTTGCGAAGAACCGGTCGATCATGTGGCCCATTCACCAGTTGTACAATACCCTCGTGGAGACGGATGCAGCCCTTCATTTCGTTCCCTGCCTGGCAAAGACCTGGGAAGTGTCGGCGGATAGGAAGACCTGGCTCTTTCATCTGCGGACCGACGTCTATTTTCACGACAATGATGCGTTCCCCGGTGGTAAAGGAAGACGGATGACGGCGGCCGATATCGTTTACAGCTTTTCCCGGATCATCGACCCGGCTACCGCCAGCAGCGGGGCCTGGATCTTCAACAACCGGATCGAATCAGCCGGGCCCTTCCGGGCCATCGACGACAGCACATTCCAACTGAAGCTGGTCAGCCCTTTCAATCCTATCCTCGGCCTGCTCAGCATGGAATATTGCTCTGTCGTTCCAAGGGAAGTGGTATCGCGTTACGGGAAGGACTTTCGCAATCATCCCTGCGGTACCGGCCCCTTCCGGTTCAAATCCTGGGAGGAAGGCCAGGCCCTCATCCTGTTAAAAAATGACCACTATTTTGAGGAAGATAGCGCCGGCCGGCCCTTGCCTTACCTGGATGCGGTCAAAATAACCCTCTTCGATGAGAAGGCTACGGAATTCCTTTTATTCCGGCAGGGACAGCTCGACTTCCTCAATGAGATAGATCCCTCCTTCAAAGACGAGGTATTGAATAAAAAAGGAGAGCTCAAACAGCAATGGAAAGATAAGATCATCTTAGCGGCCTCTCCCCAGCTCAATACGGAATACCTGGGCATCCTGGTCGATACGGCCAATGACCTGGTAAAGGGCTCTCCCTTGCGCTGGAGAAAGGTGCGACAGGCCATCAATTATGGATTCGACCGCCGCAAAATGATGTTGTACCTGAAGAATTCCCTGGGTATTCCCGCCGAGAGTGGATTCGTACCCGCCGGCCTGCCTTCCTTCGATTCCTCCCTGGTAAAAGGCTATCACTACGATCCCACTCTTACCCGCCGGCTCCTGGTAGACGCCGGCTATCCCGACGGGAAGGGTATGCCGCCCATCAAACTATTGACCATTGCCAACTATGCGGATTTCTCCAGCTTTATAGCCAAAGAGCTGGAAGAGTTCGGCTTTAAAATACAGGTGGAAGTGGTACAGAAAAGTCTCTTGCTGGAACAGACCGCCCGTTCGCAGGCCCTCTTCTTCCGGGGAAGCTGGATCGCCGATTATCCCGACGCAGAAAACTACCTGAGCGTATTCTATTCCAAAAATCCGGCGCCCCCCAACTATACCCGTTATAAAGACCCCGCATTTGACCGTCTCTACGAACAGGCCCTCCTGGAAACCAGGGACTCCCTGCGGTATAACCTCTACCGGCAAATGGACCAGCTGGTCATCGATGCGGCCCCGGTCATCCCCCTCTGGTACGATGAGTCCGTTCGCCTGCTGAACCCCCGGGTGAAAGGGCTGGAATCCAATGCTCTTAACTTATTGGAATTGCGCAAGGTAGATATTGTATCAGCCCCAGCCCGTTAAATCTCCTCTTTGCTTTTTGTGATATTCTGCCAGAGGCAGCAATGGTTACAATTATTTCAAGTGTCGTAAGTAATATTCCGGGTTATCCAAAAAAGTTTTAGTGATCCTATAATGGTCAGTTTCCTTATATTTAACCTGCTGCATGCTATCTTCTTGTATTTCGTAAAGAGTTGCATCCGGCATTCCCATTAATATGGGCGAATGCGTAGCGATAATAAACTGGGTGTTTCCCTTTTTTAATACTTCCAGGATTAAAGCAATCAGTGACAACTGCTTTAGTGGTGAAAGTGCGGCTTCAGGTTCATCCAGCAGATAGATGCCTTTATCCAATATTCTCGTTTGCAATATGGTCAAGTATGCTTCTCCATGTGAAAAGGCCTGCATATCTGCACCATACTGCTTTCGCGTCTCATAAAGGGAGTAGTTCATGCTTTCGCTCATTTTTTCAATGATCGAGTCTTCTACCTGCCCCCTTAATTCGCTAAGGTCCTTTTCTATTTTACTTTTTTCTCTTTCCACCGCATTTATAAAATCACTGAAATCTTCTGCCCGGAAAAAGAACCCTTTGCTAACCTTTTTGGCCCACTCTAATTCCAGGTATGGCTTCAACAATCTTGCTGCTTCAAAGCCAGTGGACGAGCCGATAAAACCACCAATCAATGGAATATTCAGAAAATAGGCGAGGCTTTCCAGCAATGTCGATTTGCCACATCCATTGTCCCCCACAAAGATGGTGACCTTATTATCCAGCCCTATTTGTTTTGCAAATTTTACTGCCGGAATATTAAAAGGAAAGGGATTTTGTTTATCCGTGGTGATAGAAAAAGATTTTATAAAAGGCATAGGAAATGATTGATAAAATACTTGGGAAATTACATGTAAAAAGCTATCTTTGCCTTGAAAATATTTGGACCGGGGTGTCCCCGATCGGTAAATGGTCAAGACTTGTTCTTGACTTTTTATTTTTATGGGAATATTCTAAGTCCTTGCAAATGACCATCTTTTTTGTAAATTTTCCTTTCCAGGACATCATAAGCCGGGTTCGCCCTGTCAGGTTCAATTACATTCCTGGCAATAGGATATGCTACTAAATCCGCCAATTGAAGGCCATTGATATTCTCTTTCTTGTTTCGAAACGTAAACGAAGGATTAAAATGGCTTATATCTGCGGCTGTTAATCTGCCGGTTCCTTTGCCAGTTATACGCTGAAAATGGTCATCCAATTGTTTGTCCTCCCTCTTGCCCCTACGTTCAATGACAATGGAAAGAGCCTCTGCTTCAAGAATGTTCTGTAATACTATTACAGCCTGTTCAATTACAAAGGACAAGGCAATTTCATATACATCATCTTCGAGTTTGCCAAAATTCTCAACAAAGCGCTGTTTCTGAATAGCCGAAGCAATAACTATATAGGAAGATTCAGAAATAATTCTATTCAATCTCTCATAAAAGATTCTCTTTAAATCCAGATCAAAAAGTTTCTGGAATTCCTTTTCACATTTACGTATGTCCCTGGAATGAAAAATCACTTCCTTGCTACCCCAGATAGCTTGCTTTAATCCATTCATTGATTCTTTGACTGCTTCATAATCAGCTTCTTTTATCAGAATGCCGCACAACAAAAAAACCGGAAAATCCGGATTAAGATTGGCAAGCCCATGATCGCCACTTTCATCAAGAAATAAATAATATCTCATGCCTCACAATTTCAGGTGCCTTTTTTAATTATACAGCTCTAGTTAGCGTTAGGTTGTAAAATTAAGATTAAACAGCATTGAAATTTAAATTTTCTCGCTAGGCAGGGAGGGGATTGTGCGAGGATGTTTTTTTATACATGCACTGCTGAGGATGATCATTTGAGCAGTGATGATGAGGAATCGACGAAACATTCACAAGTATGTTTAGCTGAACAAACGGGTGATTCGTACTGACAACTTTTGAACAGGACTTGTTATGAGCAGGAGGGCTTTGACAGGGGAGGGAGAGAGTGGTAGGGTGAAAACTTAAAAAGACCCGGTCTCCCGGGTCTTTTTAAGTTTTTTTATTTCTGCACATTATTCTTCTTCAGCTTGTCCTTGAACACCTTCTCGAATTTTTCCACTTTCGGCTTGATCACCAGGTAACAATAAGGTTGCGAGCCATGTAATCTGAAATAATCCTGGTGATAATCCTCCGCAGGATAGAATTTAGAGAAAGCCGTGATCTCGGTGACGATCGGCTTGTCATAGGCCCCGCTCTTGTTCAACTTCTCTTTATAATGCTCTGCCTTTTCCTTTTGCTCTTCATTGTGATAGAAGATCGCGCTGCGATATTGGGTGCCTACATCATTCCCCTGCCTGTTCAGGGTGGTAGGATCATGCGCTTCCCAGAATACTTCCAGCAATTCATCATAGGTGATAACGGAAGGGTCATAAGTGATCTGCAGGGCTTCCGCATGGCCGGTTGTGCCACTGCAAACTTCTTCGTAGGAAGGATGGGCCACATGTCCGCCTGTATAACCGGAGACGGCTTTTACGACTCCTTTTAACTCCTGGAAAACGGCTTCCGTACACCAGAAGCAGCCGGTTCCAAAAGTCGCTGTATCTAATTTTTTCCCGGTCGGGATGGTTTCATCAGTCTTCCCGGTCGGGATGGTTGCATCAGTCATCGTGTTGTTTTTATGAATAGGTCCCTTGGCTCCGGGCTCACAGGAAGCCGAAAATAAGGCTAGTGAAGTTACTACAGATAAAAAGATCATAGCGCTGGTCATTGGTTTAAGAATTTTGTTTTCCGCACTTTGCGAAGTTATCCCCCCCTCTACCCGTATTATGTACGCTATATGACAAATAATAGGTTTTAAATGTTCGTTAACAGTCGACCCCTCCTGAATTTTATAAGAGGATCTTGTCGGTTAATTTTGTAAGTTTACCTTATAAGTTTACCTTTGTACTATGAAAGCTTCTCCCCAGGATATCGAAATTGCCGCCAACTTGCGCACTATTCTCCACCGCCTGGTAAAAGTCCTGCGCAAACAGACCCGGAATCAGGAGATGCTGTCCCTGACAGAGCGCTCTTCCCTGGGCCTGCTCTATCAGCATGGCGAATTGCTGCCCAGCGAGCTGGCCCAGATAGAAAAAGTGACCACGCAATCCATGTCCCAGGTCATCAACCATCTGTTCAAAGGGGGGCTTATCGATAAGACGCCTTCCGGGGAAGACAAAAGAAAGGTGCGACTATCGCTCACCCCCGCCGGCAAACACTATATCGAACAGTTAAGGCAGGAGAAACAGGAGTGGCTGGCCCGTGTCCTTTATGAAAAGACCACCGGAAAAGAAAAGGCAGTATTGACAGAGGCCCTGCATATTTTGACAAAATTGATCGATGAACCCGGGAACGATAACACAAAATTGAATAAGAATAATCAAGATGAATACAAGGAGAACAAATCATGAATTTATCAACGTTCAGCGCTTTAAAAAGCCGTAACTACCGGCTTTATTTCTATGGTCAATCCGTATCCCTGATCGGAACCTGGATGCAACGGACAGCATTAAGCTGGATCGTATACACCATGACCCATTCCCCCTTCATGCTGGGGCTGACCCTCTTTGCCGGCCAATTCCCCTCCTTCCTGCTATCCGTTTTCGGCGGAGTGGTATCCGACCGTTACGATCGTTTCCGCGTCCTTCTTTTTACCCAGATCGCCTCCCTGATACAGGCCGTTTGTTTGGCCACCCTGATCCTGGTCAGTCACTACGAAGTGTGGGAATTGCTCCTGCTCAGCGTCCTGTTAGGCAGTATCAACGCCTTCGATGTCCCGGCGCGGCAAGCCCTGGTCTATGAAATGGTCGATAATAAAGACGATCTCCCCAATGCTCTGGCCCTTAATTCTTCCATGGTTAACCTGGCAAGGCTGATCGGGCCCGCCATGGCAGGGATCGTACTGGAAAAACTGGGAGCGGGCGTCTGCTTCCTGCTGAACGCAGCCAGCTTCGTCGCCGTCATCATTTCTCTTTTGCGTATGAAATTGCCGGCTTACAGGCAGGGGAGCCGTGACAAAAATGCATTGGTGGAGTTGAGGGAAGGGTTTACCTACCTGCGGGAGACCCCTTCGATCGCCAAAGTAATCCTTATGCTGGCAGGTATGAGCCTCCTGGTGATACCTTATGTCACTCTGTTGCCCGTCTATGCAAAAGTCATCTTTTCAGGCAATGCTTCCACGTTTGGGTACATCAATAGCTTTATAGGGCTGGGAGCCATAAGCGGCGCCCTTTTCCTCGCCTCCCGGGGGGCGACCATTGACCGGAAGAAAATATTGTGGGTGAGTACCCTGTTATTCGGGCTGGGACTCATCCTCTTCTCCCATACCACCTCGTTTCCCTTGGCCATGTTCTTTGCCATGGTAGCTGGTTTTGGCATGATGGCCCAGACCACGATCACCAATACGATCATCCAGACCACGGCCACCCCGGCCATGCGCGGACGGATGATCAGCTATTTCGCCATGGCTTATTTCGGCATGCAGCCCCTGGGCAGCCTGCTGGTGGGAGCCCTTTCCCAATATATCGGTGCTCCCAATACCCTGCTCATTGAAGGGCTTTCCGCCCTGGGGATCGTAGCCCTGTTCTGGTCCTTCCTGTCGAAAAAAGAAGACCCGGCCCAGGGAGCCGAACGATCATCCATAGCCCAGCTTTCAACAGGGGCCGCGCCATTATTCCTGGCTGAATCCGCCATCCCGGCCGAAACAACCCTGGATGGATCCGCCAGGCCGCAACTGGGCTCAGCCCCATAACCTTCGTCGAAACCATCGTTCCTTGGTTTCTCCTCAAAACTTCGTAAAACCATCGTTCCTTGGTTTTACTCGTTCGTAACCTTCGCTCCGCTGGGGCTCCGCCCATAACCTTCGTCGAAACCATCGTTCCTTGGTTTCTCCTCAGAACTTCGTAAAACCATCGTTCCTTGGTTTTACTCGTTCGTAACCTTCGCTCCGCTCGGTTAGGTATAGCGGGCGAACATGCGTACCTTTGCTGCTCTTAAAAAAATAAAAGCCTTTTTAGGGGTAGGATATGAGAATTTTTCCGGAATCGGCCTTGGTTCAATTAGAGTTTGACAAGATAAAGACTTTGCTGGCAGAGCATTGCAATACAGAATATGCCCGCGCAAAAGCCGGGGATCTGCACATCCATACCCGGCGTGAATTCATCGAATGGGAATTGAGACAGGCTCATGAGTTCAAGCTGCTGCTGCAGAACGGACAGTACTTTCCGAATGATCATACCCTCAACCTGTCCCGGGAATTGAAATTACTGGGCATACCCGGCGCCACGCTCACCGGTGAACAGTTCTTGCAGATCCGCAAGCTGGCGGAAAGCATGCAAAGCATTTTCCGCTGGTTCGACCCGGAAAGAAAGACGGCTTACCCCGCCCTGGCCAAAGTGATCGCAAATACCCAGTACGAAAAGAGCATTATCGCAAAGATCGACGAAGTCCTGGATGAATCGGGCATTGTCCGGGACAATGCCTCGGAAGAACTGGCCAATATCCGGCTGAGCCTCTTCCGGAAAAGAAACGAGCTGCGGCGCGTTTTCGACAGGATCCTTTCCAAACTAGGTAAATCCGGTTATGTGGCCGATATCGAAGAATCCTTTCTGAATGGCAGAAGGGTAGTGGCCATCTTCGCCGAGCACAAACGACAGGTGAAAGGTATCCTCCATGGCGAGAGTGACACCCGCCGGACTTCTTTTGTCGAACCGGAAGAAACGATCGAACTCAATAACGATGTCTTTTCCCTGGAACATGCGGAGAGCAAGGAAGTCTACCGCATCCTCCGGGAACTGACCACGCAGTTATCGGGACATGCTCCCTTACTGGCAACCTGGCACGATATCCTGGGCGAATTCGATTTTATCCGGGCCAAAGCCAGGCTGGCCATCGACATGAATGGAAGCTTCCCCCAGATATTGGATAAGGCGCATGTGCATCTCCGGCAGGCTTATCACCCGTTGTTATACCTGTACAACCGGAAGAACCAAAAGCCCACCATCCCCACCAATATTTCTTTAAATGAAAAGGATCGTCTCCTCGTCATCTCCGGTCCGAATGCGGGCGGGAAGACCGTGACCATGAAGACGGTAGGCCTTCTGCAGCTGATGATCCAGAGCGGCCTGCTGGTGCCCGTTCACCCCGATTCCGAAATGGGCATCTTCAAGCAGATCATGATCCATATCGGGGACACCCAAAGCCTGGAATTCGAGCTGAGCACCTATAGCTCCCACCTGAAGAATATGCGGTATTTCATGGAGAACGCCAACGGGAAAACCCTGTTCTTCATCGATGAACTGGGGAGCGGCAGCGATCCGAACCTGGGCGGAGCTTTTGCGGAAGTGATCCTGGAAGAACTGGTGAGGAAGCATTCTTTCGGTATCGTCACCACCCACTACCTCAACCTGAAAGTGATGGCGAACAAGACGCCGGGTATCATCAACGGGGCCATGGCCTTTGACGAGACCAACCTTCAACCCCTTTATAAACTTATCATCGGCAAGCCGGGCAGCTCCTATACTTTTTCCATCGCCGAACGCATCGGGCTGGAACCCCGGCTCATCCAACGCGCCCGCGCCCTGGTCGACGAAGACCATTTCCGGCTGGATAAATTGCTGAACAGGACCGAACAGGACCTCCGCCATCTGGAAGAGCGTGAAAAGGACCTTCAAAGAATGCTGAAGGAAAATGAAAAGCTGAAAAGGGAAATGGATACCCTGATCCGAAGGGAAAAACATGATCAGCAGGTGGAGCTGCTGAAACATCAGAATAAGATCACTGAAGAACGAACGAACTACCTGAAGGAAATGGAGCGTAAGCTCAAGCAGATCATTTTCGATTGGCGTAAGACCGACGACAAGAATGAAGTATTCCGTCAAATGCAGATACTCCTGTTCAAGCAGAAGGAGAAGCAGGGCAATGAGAAAGTGAAAAAGAAATTCGATTCAAAATACGAAGAGGTAGGCGGCGATGTGCAGGTAGGCGATAAAGTAATGATGCGGAAGAACCACCAGGTAGGTAAGATCAAAGAGATCCGCGGGAAAAAAGCCGTGGTACAGGTAGGACTGATCCCTATCACGACCGACCTGGCCGACCTGATCGTCGTCCGTGACAAGCCCCAGGAAGAATCGGCGGAGTAAAATAATAAAGGATGAAATAACGCCCTTGTAACATAAGTCACGTTATTTCTTATCTTTCTCTTTTAATATTGCCTGCATGAACTTAGTAAAATTTATTCAACAACCCTGGCCCTGGTATGTCGCCGGACCCTTGATCGGCTTGATCGTCCCCGCCTTACTGCTGGCCGGTAACAGGGCTTTCGGAATATCTTCTTCTCTACGGCATATCTGCGCCGCCTACATCCCGGGGAAGATCCCGTTTTTTACCTACGACTGGAAAAAAGAAAGCTGGAATCTTCTCTTCGTGACAGGGATCGTGATCGGCGGCTTTATCGCAACTTACTTTTTATCCGATGGATCGGACGTCAGGATTTCAGCGGCAACGGCAACAGCGCTTCACAAGGAAGGCATCACCCATTTCGGAGGCTTACTCCCTAAAGATATTTTCGACCTTTCACAGGTATTCACCCTCAGAGGACTGGTATTCTTTGCCCTGGGTGGCTTCCTGGTAGGATTCGGCACCCGCTATGCCGGTGGTTGCACCTCAGGACATGCCATCATGGGTATCGCTACGCTACAGTGGTCCTCCCTGGTGGCAACGATTTGTTTTATGATCGGCGGTTTTATAATGACCTGGTTTATTCTCCCTTATTTATTACAATTATGAAATACTTATCACTCGGAGCTGTTTTTGGGATCATACTGGTAAAGTCAGAAGTGATCTCCTGGTTCAGGATACAGGAAATGTTCCGTCTGCAATCCTTTCATATGTATGGCATTATCGGAAGCGCCATTGTGGTGGCCCTGATCAGCGTGGCCCTGATAAAAAAATACCAATGGAAATCCGTGGAAGGGGAAACGATCACGATACCCGAAAAGAAATTCCATTGGGGCAACGTCATCGGAGGACTACTCTTCGGATTGGGCTGGGCGATCACCGGAGCCTGCCCGGGACCGATCTTCGCACAGATCGGCAGCGGTTTTGTCGTGGTGGGGATCACGTTGATATTTGCTATTGCAGGCACCTGGGTATATGGTTTACTGAGAGATAAATTACCTCATTAGGCAATATGGATAATATACTGGTATTGATTCTGGCAGGCTTTGTTATCGGAACGTTTGGAACTTTGATCGGTGCAGGCGGCGGCTTTATCCTCGTTCCCCTGCTGATCCTTTCCCATCCCCGGATGCCGCCTGAGATCATAACGGCCGTCTCTATTTTTATCGTAGCTGTCAATGCCATTTCCGGCTCCCTGGCTTATGCCAGATCCGGTCGTATAGATTACAAGGCGGGGTTTTTATTTGCCCTCTTTACGATCCCGGGCTCTATCCTGGGGGTCTTTGCCACCCAATACATTCCCCAGCATATTTTCAATATCTCATTCGGTATATTGCTGATCCTGCTTGCCGTCTTTCTTTTTATCAGGACGCTGAAGCCGGCCCTGGTCCGGGAGAACGACCACCAGCTGGGAAAAGGGTGGATCCATCATAGTCTTACGGATAAACAGGGCGCTGTTTTTAGTTATACGTATAACCAGCCTTATGGCATCATCGTAAGTGTCCTGGTTGGATTTTTATCCCCCCTGCTTGGCATCGGGGGCGGGATCATCCATGTCCCAGCCATGGTGAGCTGGTTGCAATTCCCGGTATACGTCGCCACCGCCACCTCCCATTTCATCCTGGCTATTATGTCAACGGTTAGCGTGGTGGTGCACGCCCTCAAAGGCAGCTATAAGGATCCCGCTGTCCTTAAAATAGTGCTGGCCCTCTCCGTCGGCGTCATACCCGGAGCCCAGTTGGGCGCTTTCCTCTCTCATAAGATTAAAAGCAGGGCCATCATACAGCTATTGGCGGCCTGTCTCCTTTTAGTGGGAGTGAGGATACTCTGGCGACCGTGATATATGTTGTATATGTCTTTTATTCATAATCAAATAGATGATTGCCAGGTATGTTTTTCGCCCTGTGCATATTTTGCCCAGCTATACAAGGCATCATAGATTTTTATTCCCGTTTCCAATTGTTCAAGATCATTACTATAGTTATAAGACAAACCCGCAGAGATAGCCCATAAGCCTGCACACTGGGGAGCAAGGCTAAAACTGTTCGTGTCTGCCCCACGTACAATTGCAGCTACTTGTAATAATGCCTCATCCATAAGATGATGTTTTTGCAATATATAATCAAAAGTGCATTGATCCCCATAATGCGAATATTCCGTACCGGGTATATCATATGGGATAGCGTTCAGTGCTGACGCTTTTGCAAATACCTGCTCTTTCGGAACGTAGATAAATTCCGCATCCGGATCAACAAAGCGTTTGATGAGCCAAGGACAGGCAATACGGTCGATCTTCGGCCGTTCCCGGGTGATCCACTTCATAAGAAGTTATTTATTGAGTAAATGAATAAACCAGGAGGTGGGCAGGCTTACCCGATACCGCCCGTGCAGCTACTACAAAAACCTTTAGTTCCGGCACCAGCAGAGATGTCCGTGCTCCTCTTCGAGTCGGGATGTTTGCAATCTGCTTGTATATATAATCGCCCTGCTGCTGAAAAATACTGATCGCACCTTCTCCGCCGCTGATAAGTACTTCTGCTGTCTTATCATCATAATACAAATCGTCCGCATCTCCCGTCATCTCATTCATGGCTAATTCCTTTCCCGTCCTGCCATCAAAAACAACCAACCTGGCAGGATGACGATAGCCCACAAATACCCGATGGTGAGCAGTATCTACCCCCATGGGAAAATTAGCGGTGGGCGTATTTCTTTCCCATTTACCGGTTAATTTTAACTGGGTGAGATCGGCAACGCCGACCATGCGCGCATCCGGCAGGTTCACAAACAGCAAATGCAGCTTTTTGTCCAGTTGGAAAGATTCGGGATGTGCGGGCAACTTTATATCCCCGATTTGTTTGTGCGTGTCGGCGTCAATGACCGCAATCCCCCCCTTTCCATACCCTACGTAGATTTTCTTTTCAGCAGAATCATACCGTACATCGTCAGCATCCAAGTCCAAATGAATAGTTGCGACTTTTTCAAAACTATCGGCATCATAAAAGTAACAATCCCCGCTACCTCCGTTGGCGACAAAAATCTCCCGTTTTTGAGGGATATAACCTACGCCCTGCGGTTCATCCAGGCCTTTAATGCTATGGATCACCTTCCCATTTCCCAGGTCCACTACTTCCAGGGTGTTATTGCCCAGCGCGGCAACATAGATAACCTGGTCCTTGAGGTTAATGTCCAGGTGATCGATCCGGCCCTTCACATCGGGCAATTGAATGGTCTTATTCAATTGCAAGAGGTGGTTCCCGAATGGTGCCTGGGCTGAGCAACCGTAAAAGCTTTCGCAGAACAGCAGCGTTATAATAAATACATTCATTCTTCTGTTTTCCTGTCGCATACAGATCATTGGATTGTCTACAATTTAGAATTCGTCTTATCCAGCGCCGCCTTCAAACCAATCGCTAATTTTTCCGGGTCGCTCACTGCCCAAAAATGCATCATGAAGAGCCGGGGATCATCATACAGCATATGGTTATGGATGGCAGTAACGGCAATCCCATTTTCCGTTAACGTCTTCACTACCGGGTTCACTTCATCCGCCAGTAATACAAAGTCTCCGGTGATACCCGCATTGCTGCCTTCCATCTGGAAATTAATACCCGTCGCCATCCCGATGGCAGGCGGCATCTCCATGCCCCCCTCTAATAATTTTTCTTTTCGTGGAAACGTATATTGTAATAACATCCCATTGTGTTTACCCGACTTCCCCAAAATCGCTTCCACCTTCGACCAATCCGGGCCGGGACTGCTGCCCGCAGCAGCCGCTACCGGCGCCGTCAAAGGCGTGCCCGTCACCGCCAGCACCGATTTAATCGCCGCCGCCAATTGCAAGGCATCCCCGCTACCGGATATATGAATATATTTTATAGCAGGCTTTTCATTCACCAGGTGATTATGCATCGCCGTCAGGGAAAGATGGGCTGCTATCAGTTTGGCAACAACAGGAGCCACTTCGGTATCTAACAGCACCAGGTCGCCCATCACCATCGTCTCATGCCCCATAGAAATAAACCCGAGCCAGGAAGTCAGCGCCAGACCCGGCGCCACGGAGAAATCGCCCACTTTGACCTTCAGATCACTCCGGGGAAAAGTGATCCGGTACACCTGCCCCTGAACCATTCCCTTTTTACCGAAAGCGTTATTCAGCGCGGTGGAATCGATTTGTCCAAAGCTATAACTAGCATACAGGATCGACAGGAGGAAAAAAAATGTTCTTTTACGTGTGTTCATTTTGTTTCTTTTAAGTTGGTGGTTAACTTATGAGTTGTCATACTATTTTTAAGATTAGTCCGATTATAGCGGCTATCAGAATAATGAGCGGCTCCTGTACTTTTTTGAAATAAATAAGCGCCAACAAAGCAGCTATAGCTATAAGGGCTGTCGGAACATCCTTAATGCTCCGCATACCAATTACAATAACAGCACCGGCCAGGGTGCCCAGCACAGCGGCGGTAATGCCGTCTACAAAGGCTTTTATGGAAGTGTTTTTAGCGATTTTCTTAAAATAGGGGGCGGGAAGGATGGTAAATAAATAGCAGGGTAAAAAAGTGGCCAGGCTGGCTACTGCCGCACCGGGAAAACCACCTATCAGATATCCAATAAATCCAACCGTAATAACCACAGGCCCCGGTGTTATCATGGCCACCGCCACGGCGTCGACAAACTGTGCCTCCGTCAACCAGTGATATTCAGCGACCACGCCGCCATGGAGGAAGGGAACAATAGCCAGACCGCTGCCGAAGACAAAGGCCCCCGCTTTCAGGAAAAAGAGGCCCATCTTACTTAAAATTCCCGGCGGGTAATCCCAAAACCCAATTCCGGTAAACAGGAATACAGGCATGGATGATTTGGTCAGCACCCCCCACCGGGGAGGCGCTTTGACTACCATATAAACCAGTCCGGCCAGGATAAACAGCAATACCTCCTCGGCCTGTGTCACCACCGTCACCACCACGCCGGTCAGGTAGAAGGCCCATAAAAGCCAATGGGCCCGGATAGCTTTTAGATTGAATTTACTGACTGATTTAATGGTCAGCTTATAAGCGCTCATGGCTATGATGCCGATAACCGCCGCACCCACCCCATAAAATACCGCCTGCATCCAGGGCAGGCCGCCGAATAGCTTATAGAGGACTCCGAGGCCAACCACCATCACGAAAGAAGGTAATATGAAAGCAATCCCCGCCAGGGTGGCGCCCAAAACCCTATAATGAACGAATCCCAGGTAAATGCCCAATTGGGCTGCCAGGGGACCCGGCGCCAGTTGCGCCAAAGCCAGGCCTTCCTTGTATTCATCCTCCGCTATCCATTTCCTTTTTTCTACCAGGTCACGGTACATATACCCAACAAGGGCAACTGGCCCTCCAAACCCGCTATACCCAAGTTTAAAGAAATAGGCGATTAACTGCCGTAGCGTATAAACCGGTTGGCGACGCGGTAAAATTTCCTCCATTTTGGCAAACGTACCCCTTCCGCCCGCTTATAAATAGGATAAAATTTACTATTTGTACAGGAATTACTTTTTTCCGGAAGATTTTTTAAAGGCGGAAGGATTTTTGCCGGTATGCTTTTTAAAAATGCGGTTAAAATGACTTTGATCCGAAAAGCCGGTGAGATAGGCAATCTCCGTCAGGGAGTAGCCGGACGATTGGATCAGCTCGATGGCTTTTTCAATCCGCTGCTTCCGGATATAATCCCCGAAAGACAGGTCTTCGAAATATTTCGAGAACTCCCTGGATAAATAAGAAGGATTAATCTCCAGGCCCTTCGATAGCTCTTTCAGGCTCAGGTTCGTGTCGATATGATCCTGGATAAATTCTTTTAGCTCCTGCGCCCATGCCGGGATCTTTTTTTTAGAGCCCGGCTTATTCTTCAGAAAGGTATTGAACACATTCAACAGCAGGTTCTCCACCGGCTGCTGCGTATGCTTTATCTTTTGTAAATGCTTTGCCCAACTGTACAAGGCATCGTAGAGAACCATGCCCTTTTCCAATAGTTCCCGATCATCCGAATAATTATAACCCAGGCCCGCAGAAATAGCCCATAACCCCGAAGCCTGCACCGCGAGGTCATGCCGGTCTGTATCTGCCCCGCGCACGATCACCGCTATCGTATGCAAAGCGGGATCATTGATCTTGTATTTCTTAATAAAGTAGTCAAAGGTGCATTCATCCTTATAATGCGTGAACTCCACCCCCGGCACATCGAATGGCGTAGCGCTCAGCTGTGCCGCTTTTGCAGCCACTTCTTCGAATGGCACATAGATAATCTCAGCCTCCTTATCGATAAATCGCTTTATTAGCCAGGGGCAGGCAATACGGTCAATCTTGGGTCTCTCTCTGGTTATCCATTTACTCATGTAAATATTTGTCTTTTCAATGGTATTCGTGAATGCTTCGCATTTCATAAATACCCTGTAAATTATGCCCAACCCAACGCAATAAAAAAAATACTTTCAGATGAGTCCTCCGGAAAAGAACAAGGCCCTTCCGTGCTCCGGAAAGGCCTCATCCTTTATACTGGATATTTATTGTTATTGATCGTCCCCGTCGTGTTTATGGTGACCATACGCATGCCCCCTTCCATTACGTCCCGGGTGATCATAAGGGTCTTCCTCCCCTTCGACGTGATGATGGTCGCGGATCACTACCTGTTGCCCATCATTGCCTTTGTATCTTCCATATCTTTCCCTGTAAACTTCGCAATGCCTGTAAGGAGCGGGTTCGTTCACCACTACCTTATATCCCCGGTACATATCATAGGACCCGTACCGTTCAGGTAAAGCCGTCGCAAATACCCATCGCCCGCCATCCTGGTAAATGTACTGCTGCCTGGGGACATAGTAATAAACATCAATATCAGGCATATAGTAATAATCGACATGGTCATATCCTACCGGCCCCCATTGGGGCTGTGAACCAATATTGACATTCACACTGACATGCACCTGGCCATCCGCATTTTTTGCGAGAAAAATACCGGAAAAGAATAGGAATAATAGAGTGCTCTTTTTCATTATAAAAAATTTACTTTCTTTATAACCAATAAGTCAATAATTATACCAGAACCAGGGATGATTTCATTTTCAGCCTATAAAATCCTTACTTTAACCGCCAGGTTCGCCATAAATCCTTCCAATGGGGCATATATTTCCCTAAACCCCGGATCGGTCACCGGGGGGATCACTACCGGCGCGAACCTCGTCTGACGGGTATCCGTCAGGTCCTCAAAATTCAATACCAGGGTAACTCTTTTAATGACCTTCTCTATCAACAACCCCGTCACCCAATAATCCCTCGTCTTCGTTCCGTCGTAAAGGTATTGCGGTCCCGTATAAAAAGCCTCCAGCGCAATGCGGTAATCATTGTCCTTTTCCTTGCTGAGATCGAATACCACCTTACTGCAAGGCGCCAGGGCGATATGCGGCAGCGCAGCTACCCCCGTCCGGGCATCCACATACGTATATCCCGCGAATAGGGACCAATCATCCTGTTTCAACCGGATACTCGTCTCAAATCCTCTGGTAGTGTATGGCTTTGGGGCATTGTTAAAATAATACAGCGTAGTCCGGGCGGCATTCCCCGTCAAAGAATCGAGCTCCAGCGGATTACTCACCTGGGTATAAAAAAAAGACTGGTCAAAAATCATCCTCGTATCTTCCCCGATCGTCCCACTGTAATTGATCCCTGCATTACCACCGGCGGATCGTTCAGCCCTGATATTATTCCCGATGGGTAACACATTTTTATAAGCCGTTTCTTCCGTCCGTGCATCAAAAATGGTGGCCGGTTTATATCCCAGCCCTCCACCCACCCGAAGGCTCCAGCCCGGCGTCATTTTATACAACACCGAAGCCCTCGGCAGCAGAAAATTTCCGTACTGGTTCTGGTAATCATTCCGTATCCCCGTTTCCAGCACCCAGCGCTTGCCCAGCGTCCAATCATCCTGAATAAACAGCCCGGTCGTTACGAAATGATAATCCCGGATCAGACTATCCGTTCGCCTGTTCTCACTGAATTGATCCGTACTCACATTCAAGCCTGCGACCGTTTTATGATGCCCCCAATTAAACAAGTAGCTCATCTCACTGAACGTAGAAACCTGCCGGCCGGAAAACGTATAATCCATGATCCCGATGTCCCGGTTAAACAAGGACGTATTATTACGTACCGTCAATAATTTTCCTCCGGACAAATGCTGTTCATATTCCAACTGGTAATAATCCCGGTCACTCTTACTGTTTTCCGTATAAGGATGGGATGCCGTAGGCCCGTCTTTCACCGCCTGCAGATCGCCCCCGACCCGGTGATCATAAGTCGTATTGATCGCCAGGCTCACCGTAGCGCTGTCCGTAGGATACCAGAACAACTTGGGGTTGATCGTAAAACCCGTCAGCCTGGGCAACACCGTAAACCCGTCATTGTGAATATCCACCGGGACCTGGTGCGTAAAAGTGTTCAACAACGTAAGCCCCCAATGTTTATTCCGCGCCGCATAAAAGCTCCCCATATCCGTCCCCCCCCGGCTGGTCTGGTTGGCCAGAAAATTCCATTCCGGTTTGGAAGTGGGTTTTTTAGAAATGAAATTAATGATCCCCGCAATCGCATCCCCACCATACAAGGAAGAAGAACTGCCCTTGATCAACTCCACCTGCTTCAGATCCAGCGGAGGAATCTGCATAATGCTGAGCCCATTGCTGAAGCCGCTGTACATCGGGAACCCGTCCTTCAATAACTGGGTATATTTTCCATCCAGCCCGAGAATGCGGATCTGGATATTACCCGAGGAGGCAGAAGTCTGCTGTGTTTGAATACCTGACGCCTCACTCAACAACATCGCCACATTGCTGGGGTGCATCGAAGTCTCTTCCTCCATATCCTCTGTGCCCAACACCTCTATCCGGGTAGGCAGGTCCTTGATCCGGCTATTCGTACGTGAGGAGCTTACCACAACATCTCCCAGCGTTTGTATATCCTGTTCCAGGGTGACCAGCATGGTATCTTTTCCCTTTAAAGGAAGGTCCAGCTTTATTTCCCTGCCCATATACCCCTGACAGGTGACCTGCAATTCATAACTTCCACGGTCTAAGTTCTCCATCGACACGAAACCCGTACTGTCACTGATCCCTCCTTTCTTCAGCCCCTTGATCATAACCGATGCCCCCGCAATGGGCTGGTGCGAATCCTCGCTGGTTATACGCAGCGTCAGGTGGTGTTGTCCCGACACCGTTCCCCCTAACAATAACAATAGCCCTAATATTCCCTTCATCGAGATAACCGATTTAAAATTTATGAATAAATATACCACTACCCATCCCCTGGAGATAGGCATCATTCGAAAAATCAATCAGCTATCAAATGCGGAAATTACAATGCCGGAGCCACTTTTTGACGGTAACGGGCTCATCAGGTAAGGGGTAAGAAAAATCAGGAGAAAGATAGCCAGGGATGAAATCCCCGGCAGGAATTTGAATGGAAGCATTTACCTGCCGCTGCGTCAAAACCGTAACAGCATCGTCCGCCGGTGAATGGATGATGACAGCCTGCGTTTCATTGACCGTGGCGGCGGAAGAGTGCTCCGCCGTCCATTCAATAGAAGATAGTAAGAAGAGAAAACCGACTGCCAGGATCAATGCCTGCTTTACGTACTTATGCGTGAAAACCACCGGCTGGCGCAGGATACTTTTCTCAAAGGACATAACCCTTTCAATGAGCCCGACAAAAAAGGTTAACAGGCTGGATAAGATATTCCCCTTCCGGCGGCGTGCAGGTAAGACGACTTTCCTGACTATCTGGTACGTAAAGACCAAAATGTCAATCAACAGTAAAATGATCTTATACACTATTTTTCGAGCCTGATTCATCATTATCTGTTTTCTCCGCCTGATCCCGAGGTATTTTCCATCTCCTGAACGGTCAAAAATAGACAAATCCCCTGAGAAAATGATTCTCCCTTAACATATTAGAAACATTTAATGTCCACAATCGGAGAGGTCAAAAATCTATCTTTGCAGCAAAGCACCAAGGATGATATGAACATATTGCTGGTCGAAGACGAACCCAAAGTTGCTGACTTTATTAAAAAGGGGCTTAAGGAACAGCTTTACAATGTTGATGTGGCCTATGACGGACTATTTGGCGAAAAAATGGCCCTGGAAAATGAATATGACCTGGTCATTCTCGACGTGATACTGCCAGGGATCAGCGGAATCGAAGTTTGCCTGCGTATCCGGAAATACAAAACAGACCTGCCCATACTCATACTGACAGCCTTAGGCGCAACGAAAGATAAAGTGACCGGCCTGGAAGCGGGCGCGGATGATTACCTGGTCAAGCCTTTTCATTTCGATGAATTGCTGGCAAGGATAAAAGCCCTTGGAAGAAGGCGAAAGCTGATATCTCCCGGTGCGATTTATAAGATCGCCGACCTGGAAGTGGACAGTTACAAGAGGACGGTCCGCAGGGCCGGCAGGGACATTACCCTGACGACAAAGGAATTCACCCTCCTGGAATTGCTGATTGTCAATAAGAACAGAGTACTATCCCGAACCTATATTGCGGAAACCGTATGGGGAATTAATTACGACAGAGGCACCAACCTTATAGACGTTTATATAAATTATCTCCGTACAAAAATTGACAAGGGATTCGGCCCGGCGCTCATTCATACGGTGATTGGTATGGGATATGTGCTGAAGGCCGAATGAACCAATAAAAAATTATGAAGATAAGGGACCGATTATCTTTGCAGTTCACCATGATATCTACCGTCCTGTTATTGGCAGTATTGGCCGGTATCTATATATTGACTTCGCAGCACCGCAAAAATGACTTTCATCAGCGGCTCCTGGAGAGGGCCGTTACGAATGCAGAACTTTTCCTGGCCCAGGATAATTTATCCGAAGAAAAATTCAGGGATGTCAGGAGAAAATTCCCTCAATCCCTGCCGGAAGAAATTGTCGGGATCTATAACGATAGCAACCAGTCCGTCTTTATTAAAGACAGCTCCTATCAATGGCCCTGGTCCGTCATTGAACGGGTCAGACGGCAAAAAAACCTTTATTATACAGAAGGGAAAAGGCAGACGGCCGGTATTTACTATGTCGATAATTCCGGAAACTTTACCGTTTTGGTGTCGGCTGTCGATACCTATGGCCTGCAGCAGATGCAGCAGCTTTTTTGGATGATATTCATTGTTTTCTTTATTTCGATTTTCATCCTGTTCTTCGCCGGCCGGTTATTTGCCCGGATCGCGCTATCTCCCATCATCAAGGTCATCAATGAGGTTAAATTCATTCGCGCTACCAGCCTCGATAAACGCCTGCAGATCAAAAAAGGAAAAGATGAGATCAATGAGCTTACGGTGACCTTTAATAACCTGCTGGAACACCTGGAACAATCTTTCGAAGCGCAGCGATCCTTCGTAGCCCAGGCTTCCCATGAATTAAGGACCCCGATCACCTCCATCATCGGGGATGTGGAAGTGACCCTGTCCCAGGACAGGGGGAAAGACGAATATAAAAATACCCTGGAAGGAGTTTTGACTGAGTCCGGTAAGCTGAATGACCTTATCAATAACCTGTTCGACCTGGCCCAGGCCAATATTGATATCACGGAATTCCAGGACCTGAGGCTCGACGAACTCCTCTGGCAGGTAAAAGACGAATGGACGACCCGGATACCCGAATGTACGGTGGACTTACGCTATAACCTGCCGGAAGATCCCAGGCGATATACCATCCCCGGGAATAATTATCTTTTGTTCATAGCCGTAGGTAATATCCTGAAAAATGCCATCAAATTCTCGGACAGCCGTACCGTTGTCTGCAAATTGTACTTGCAGAATAATATGCCTGTCATCAGCATACGTGATACAGGTATCGGCATCGGGAATGACGATATGGAGAAAATATTCCAGCCCTTCTACCGGGGATCCAACACTTTCGGCTATGCCGGTTACGGTGTAGGCCTTTCTCTCGCCGACAGGATCTTCCGCCTGCACAATGTCCGCGTCTCCGTGACTTCCGAATTGGGCAAGGGGACGGAATTCCTCCTCTTCTTTTCAAGCTGATCTTCGAACAAAGGGCAAAACCATTCCCACGCAACCTTTTTGCGGTATCTTCCGTTTACTTTTGTCTTACTATTTCCATTCCTGTCGATGGCCCTGTATCCAGGAACCTGTTCCGGAATACCCGGTCCGGAATACCGGTTTCCGGACAATTATAGCTAACACATCAAAAATCAAATAGTATGACACTCAAATTAATGGGGGCAACGATAGGGCTCATCGCGGGACTGATCCTCGCAGGCAATTGGAAAAGCGACCCTGCGACCGCTAAAGTCTCCTTTACCGTAGACGGCCCCTTTGGAACGGTGCACGGAAACTTCTCCGGGTTGAAGTCGGAAATCCAGTTTGATGAAAAGAATTTATCCGGCAGCTCCATCTCGGCCAGCATTGACCCCAAAACGGTGAGCACGGGAATTGGCCTGCGCAACCGGGACCTCCGCAAAAAAGAAGAATGGCTCAATACCGATAAATACCCGGAGATCAGTTTTCATTCTAAGAAGATTGAAAAAACCGATAAAGGCTATAAAGCGCTGGGCGAACTGACCCTGAAGGGCGCTACCAAACCGTTAGAGATCCCTTTTACCTTTACGTCCAATGGAGATACCGGCCTTTTTAAAGGACAGTTCACCATTAAGCGGGAGGATTTTAACCTGGGCAAGTCAGGCGGCTCGGTGGGGGGCATTATAACCATCAATCTCGAAGTGCCGGTTAAAAAATAGGAGGCTAAATTCGTCGCATATACAAAACCGCTGAGTAGAATGAACATTAAAATCATTTATTCGTTAATTTCGGCGATCCTTTTCCCAATCGGGGATTCACTGTTAAAATTATCACCAGCGTATGGACGAAAATTCGGTCGAACAAAAATTAATACACTGGGGGCTCATTCTACCCCCGGCGCCGACTCCCATGGGGGTTTACAAACCCAGTCTCATAGAAGGCAGGTATTTATATATATCAGGCCATGGACCTGTGAAAGAAGATGGAAGCCTGATCATCGGGCGGGTAGGGCAGGATCTGGATATCGAACAGGGAAAGATCGCAGCGCGTCAGGCAGGGCTGGCGATCCTGGCCACGATAAAATCCCAGCTGGGCAGCCTGGATGGGGTGAGACGGGTTATCAAGATCCTGGGAATGGTAGGATGTGTACCGGAATTTGACAAGCACCCCTATGTGATCAATGGTTGCAGCGAATTGTTCGCCGCTATCTGGGGAGACGACAACGGCGTCGGCGTAAGAAGCGCGATAGGAGTGGGGTCACTTCCCAACAATATTCCCGTGGAGATCGAAGCCTTATTTGAATTATATTGATCCCCACCATAAATGTAAAACAGCCTAATCGGATGGATCAGCAAAAGAACGACTGGTATACTATTGACAACATCAATCAGCTGGACTCTCCGGCTCTGGTAATCTATCCTGACCGTGTCAAAGCGAATATCCGGCTGGCCGTGGAAATGGTCGGTGGGAATACAGCCGGCCTGCGCCCTCATATCAAAACGCATAAGTCGCCGGATGCTACCCGCCTGCTTCAGGAAGCCGGGATCCGTAAGTTCAAATGCGCCACCATCGCCGAAGCAGAAATGCTGGCTCTTTGCGGGGCCGAAGACGTATTGCTGGCCTATCAGCCGGTAGGCCCCAAACTGGATCGTTTCGTTTCGCTGATCAGGCAATACCCCGCTATCCAATTCTCCTGTTTGATCGATAATGAGGCGGCAGCCCGGAAGATGGACTCCGTTTTTTCCGCGGCCGGCCTCCGGGTCCCCGTCTATATCGACCTGAACGTAGGGATGAACCGTACGGGCATCCTGCCCGGAGAGGCCGCCCTGCAATTATATATAACAGCTTCAAAGGCCCGGGGCATCCTCCCCGTAGGCCTTCACGCGTACGACGGGCATATCCGGGACACCGATTTTGAGCAGCGTAAACATAAATGCGATGCCGCTTTTGCGGAAGTCGCGGCCCTGAAGGACGCGCTGATCGAAGAAGGCTTCACCGCCCCCATCATCATCGCAGGCGGCTCCCCCAGTTTCTCCATTCATTCTAAAAGAGAAGGGATCGAATGCAGCCCCGGTACCTTTATCTATTGGGACAAGGGTTATAGCGATCTTTGCCCGGAACAGGCTTTTTCCCCGGCTGCCCTCGTCATTACCCGGGTCGTTTCCCTTCCTGAACCCACCAGGTTATGCCTGGACCTGGGACATAAATCTGTTGCGGCAGAGAACGAGCTCAACCGGCGGGTCTTCTTCCTCAACGCCCCGGAACTGCGACCCCTCGGCCAGAGCGAAGAACACCTGGTCGTAGACGCCGGCCCCGGGCATTCTTACCAGGTTGGGGACGTATTTTATGGACTACCCGTCCATATTTGCCCTACGGTGGCCCTTCATGAAAGAGGATACACGATTGAGAAAGGCCGGGTCTCGGGGGAATGGGAAAATACCGCGAGAGATAAAAAGATCAATTTATAGCCCGATAAAACAGGGAGTTCACCGGAATTCCTCCGCGTATTCACCGACAGACTCTGGTGCAGGGAGATTTTATACCTTAAATTGCCATTTATTCAATGTCACGCTTATGTAATAATTTTTCGACCAAAAAACAATTTTGTTCGAAAAATTATTAATTCGATAATTTTGTAGCCATTTACTCAACTTTAAAAAACCAAGACCATGGAAGTAAAAGAACCGACTGGCAGACTGGGCGTGTTGATCCCCGGTTTGGGAGCTGTAGCGACTACCCTGATTGCAGGCGTAGAAGCGATCAAGAAAGGATTAGCACAACCGATAGGATCGATCACACAGATGGGTAACATACACCTGAACAGAAAGGTTGGCAACAACTATCCTAAAATAAAGGACTTTGTTCCCCTGGCTAACTTACAGGACATGGTATTTGGCGGATGGGATGTTTACGAAGACAATGTGTTTGAAGCCGCCAGCCGGGCAAAGGTGCTGGAACCGGGCCTGTTACAGGCCCTGCGTGCCGAACTGGAAGTGATAAAACCAATGAAGGCGGTTTTTGAAAAAGAATATGTCAGAAACCTGGATGGTGCACATATAAAACAGGCATCCAATAAATACGAACTGGCCAAAGCCCTGATGGGCGACATGACCGGTTTCCAGGAATCACGGGATTGCGACCGCCTGGTAATCGTCTGGTGCGGCTCCACGGAAAAATATATCGAGACTTCTGAAGTACATGAAAGCCTAAGCGCTTTTGAAAAAGGATTAAAGGACAATGACCCCCGGATCGCGCCCAGCATGATCTATGCCTATGCCGCCATCAAATTGGGCATACCCTTCCTGAACGGAGCGCCGAACCTCACCTGCGATATCCCGGCCCTGATCGAATTGTCCAGGCAGACCGGGACGCCGATTGCAGGTAAGGATTTCAAGACAGGACAGACCCTGATGAAGACCATCCTCGCCCCCGGCCTCCAGGCCCGCGCACTGGGAGTCAAAGGCTGGTTCTCCACTAATATATTAGGCAACAGGGACGGATATGTACTGGATGATCCCGATAATTTCCGTACCAAGGAAGTTTCCAAGCTCAGCGTGCTGGAAGACATCCTGCGCCCGGACCTTAGCCCCGAATTATACAGCGAATTATATCATAAGATCCGCATCAACTATTATCCCCCTCATGGCGATAATAAAGAGAGCTGGGATAATATCGATATTTTCGGCTGGCTGGGCTATTCCATGCAGATCAAGATCAATTTCCTCTGCCGGGATTCTATTCTCGCGGCCCCGCTGGTACTGGACCTCGCTTTGTTCGGTGACCTGGCTAAAAGAGCCGGCCTCAGTGGGGTGCAGGAGTGGTTGTCTTTCTACTTCAAATCTCCACAGACCAGCCCGGGATTCCGTCCTGAGCACGACATATTCAAACAACTGAATCATTTACAGAACGCGCTTCGTAAACTGATGGGCGAGGAACTGCTAAACGCAGAAGGTCTTACCTATGCGGAAGAAGCAATAACGGCCTGATGATGGAAAAATTCCATCGACTCATTTCCACTTGTTTAGGAATAGGGTATACTCCAAAAGGCGGGGGCACCCTAGCCGCCATCGTATGCTGTATAGCCTGGTATTTTACCCGGACCGGTGGAAGTGGCAGCAATTTGTCCACTTTTGGCCCGGTGCTGGTGACCGGGTTGATCCTGGCAATCGGGGTATGGAGTGCAGGAAAAGTGGAGGCCGGATGGGGGAAAGATAGCTCTAAGGTTGTCATTGATGAAGTGGCCGGTATGTGCCTGACCCTGCTGTTCGTCCCCGTACGGTGGCAGTATATACTGTGCGGCCTGGTCTTGTTCCGGTTTTTTGATATTGCAAAACCCCTGGGTATACGAAAAATGGAAGAACTAAAAGGAGGTTGGGGCGTTATGATGGATGACATGTTGGCAGGCTTGTATTCCAATATAGTTTTGCAGGGTATCGTGCTGTGTAAGTTATGGCAAATATGATCACTTTTACAAAAGCGCAAGCAGCATCCGTGCTGGCCACCGGCGTTGATTTTTTGGTAACCTTCCTGCTGCTTCACTGGGCAGGAGTTCCTCCCGTGGCTGCTAGTGCACAAGTGACTTTTTGCGGGGCGACTGGCACCCTTTGCGGCGGAGTGACCTATTTCATGATCAGCCGTACCTGGGTGTTCAACGCGCAGGAGAAAAAATGGACCGAACAGCTCAACAGGTATGCCCTGGTGTGGATCGGCAACCTTGTGCTGAATGCATCGGGTCTTTATCTGCTCACCCGCTATACTGAGCTCAGCCATATGTTAGCCAAGATTATAGTTGCCATAATAGTAGCTGTTGCTTACAATTACGTATTGCAGAAAAGATTTGTATTTAAATAAGACTGATGAATAAGGAAGGATTTTGTATCAGAGCCTATATTACGGCGATACTGGTCATGGCAGGATTTTTTAGCAGCATGGCTCAGACGACAGTAACGGGATACGTAAAGGATTCCGCTACGCAAACCCCTTTGTCTAATGCCAGCATTGCCATAAAAGGCCAGCGCGGCGGGGCAAGGACCAATGCGGATGGACGATTCAGAATACCAGTGGAGAAGCAGCCCCTGAATATCATTATTTCCATCGTAGGATATAATCCTTTCACCCTCCACCTCGACTCCCTGCCAGAGCAGGACCTGGCTATCAATCTTTCCCGCAACTTCAAGGACTTAGGTCATGTTACGGTACGGAATAAAAAACAGAAATACCGCAATAAAGGCAATCCCGCCGTCGAATTGATCCGCCAGGTCATCGACAATAAATCGAAGAACAGGATGGAGGCCTATAGCTACGCCACCTACGAGAAATACGAGAAATTGCAGGTCTCCGTTAACAAGCTTTCCGACAAGGTCGGTCATAACAAACTCCTCAAACCCTATCACTTCCTTGTAGAGAACGGAGATACGACCAAACTGGAAGGCCGGACCCTCTCGCCCATTTACCTGGAAGAAACCCTTTCCGATGTCTACTACCGGAAAAACCCTGAAAAGACCAAGACCATTATCAAAGGCCAGCGCAAGGTTGATTTCGGGGAATTCCTGGATATGGGGGGGATCAGCATGTATCTCAATCGTCTCTACCAGGATTTCAATGTATACGACAATAATATCTCCGTCTTTACCAACCTCTTTCTAAGCCCGATCGCCGATATGGGACCCACCTTCTATATGTATTATATAGACGACACGGTCATGGTGGACAGCCAGAAGCTGATCCGGCTCTCATTCCGCCCCAGGAACCCTAATGACCTTCTCTTCCGGGGCACCATGTGGATCACCCTGGACGGAAATTATGCCATTCAGAAGCTGAGATTGCTGGTAAGCAAAAGCATTAACTTCAACTTTGTCCGGGAAATGAAGATCGACCAGGACTTTTCCAAAATGCCGGACGGGAGGTACCTGCTCACTAAAAGCGACGTGCTGGGAGACTTCGGGATCAATAAGACAGGGACGGGACTATTTGGTGAACGAACGGTATCCTTTAAAAACTTTTCCACCAACCAGCCTGTTGCGGACAGCATTTTCAAAGGGTCGCCCATTGTTCTGACCGATAGCGCCCTCGCCCAGAAGGATAGCTTCTGGGTCAACTACCGGCACGATACCCTTACCCGGGCGGAATCAAAAGTCTATGCCAATGTGGATAGCCTCCGGAATATGAAATCTTTCCGCCGGCTGATGGACTATGGCACCCTGCTCCTGGCCGGGTACAAGCAGGCAGGCATCTTTGAATTAGGACCTGCCAGCACTTTCTATAGTTTCAATCCCGTGGAAGGATTTCGCTTACGCTTCGGCGGCAGGACCACCACCAAGCTCAGCACCCGTTACTATTCCGAAGCCTATGCGGCATACGGGTTCAAGGATAAGCAATGGAAATACTTCCTCAGCGGTACTTATTCACTGAATAATAAATCCGTCTATGGCTTCCCCCAGGATTATATCCGGGCCTCCTACCAGCACGATACCAAGATCCCGGGGCAGGAACTGCAGTTTGTACAGGAGGATAACTTTTTGCTGTCGTTCAAACGGGGAAATAACGATAAATGGCTCTATAACGACATCTTCAAACTGAATTATAAAAAAGAGTTCGGCGATCACTTGTCCTATGAGTTCGGCACGAAGTACTGGCGGCAATCACCGGCCGGTACGATCGCCTATGTAAAAAATACCGGCGGCATTAACGATTCCATCCAGGCGATCACCACAGGGGAAGTCTCCGGAGAATTCCGATGGGCGCCTCATGAGCAATTTTATATCGGCAAACTATACCGGGTTCCTATCGTGAACAAATACCCGATCTTCGATATCCGTTATACGGCCGGCATCAAAGGATTATTTGGCGGCGAATACGATTATCACCGGATTGACCTGGACATTTTCAAAAGATTTTATATTTCCCAATTCGGCTACACGGATATCACCCTGGACGGGGGTTACCTGATCGGGAAAGTGCCTTTTGCCCTGGCGGAAATCAGCCATGCCAACCAAACCTATGCCTATCAACTGGGTTCCTATAACCTGATGAATTTCATGGAATTCATCAGCGACCACTTTGCCAGTATCATGGTTGACCACTATTTCAACGGATTTTTCTTTAATAAAATACCCTTGCTGAAAAAACTGAAATGGAGGGAAGTCATCGAGGCGAAGGTCCTGTACGGAGGACTCCGGGATGAAAATAATCCCCTCAAAAACCCCGACCAGGTGAAATTCCCCCTTACCCACGGGCTTGTAGAGACCTTTTCGCTGGACAAAACTCCCTATATAGAGGCCGGTTTTGCTATCGCCAATATTTTCAAGCTGGTCAGGGTGGATTTCATTAAAAGATTCACTTACCTTAACCATCCGGAAATTCCTACCTGGGGTATCCGGGTAAGAACTAAATTTGACTTTTGATTTGAACCGTCTATCGAAAAATGAGTATTCGCAATCAGTTACAGTCAGGTATATATAAGGTCATCAATCCTTTAGTGAAGTTGCTGATCCGGGCCGGTCTTACACCTAATATGGTGACAACCATTGGGTTGGTACTGAATATCGGGGTTTCCATCATCTTTATATCGGGTGCGGAGGAAGGTAAAAGGGGAGACCTCTCTTATGTGGGATGGGCCGGGGCGCTGATCCTGTTCGCTGGTCTGTTCGATATGCTGGACGGACAGGTGGCCCGGCTAGGTAATATGAGCTCCCGTTTCGGGGCCTTATATGACTCCGTACTCGACCGATACAGCGAATTGATCCTTTTTTTGGGCATCTGTTATTACCTGGTCGCCCATCACTATTTCCTTAGTTCCCTCTTCGCCTTTATCGGAATGATCGGAAGCCTGATGGTCAGCTACACCCGGGCAAGGGCGGAAGGATTGGGCATCGAATGTAAGGACGGACTGATGCAAAGGCCGGAAAGGGTCATCCTCATAGGCGTTTCAGCCCTTGCCTGCGGAATTACTTCACATTTTATCGGGGGGAATTATAAAGCTTACTGGCCGCATTCTTCTTTTCCCCTTTTCGAGACCATTTCCATTTTTACCATTCCCCTCACCATAATGGCCGTGCTGGCTAACGCTACGGCTATCGGGCGACTGAAAGACGCTAAAAAAAGCCTGGAAGAGCAGGCTGCGGCTTCCTCCCCGAATAACAAGACGGCCCCTGCTTCCGGCTCAAAAAGTAGTTTACCTACCGGTCTTTCCATCTGGCTGTTGTGCGTATTATTATCCGCCGTCATCACCCTGCACGCCGGCGCCCAGGCCGCTCACCCGACGGCCGCCAAGACCCCGGTGGCTTCAGCAACGCATCCACCTGTCCGGGACGCGCAGGACACTTTTCCCATTCCTCCCCGTAACCGCAGTTCTTTATTTTACCTGCAACGAACTCCCAATACGAATACCATCATCTGCGAACTGAATGAAAGAAACGGGATTCCTGACAAGGATGACCCGATCCATGTATTGTGGATCCGCTATACCGAACAGAAACAACGCCAGGAACTATCCTTTCTCCAGCGCCATTTTGCTTATGGCATCAAATCACATTCCCTGGGTAATGACAAGTATGAGCTGCATTTTATTTCGTATAAAAAATTGCCGATGGTCCTGAAGAGATCTGCTGTCGACAACCAGCATCATGTCTATGCCAACATCGTGGGGAAAGAAGCGATCCTGACCAGGATCTATATAAAAATCAACCCCGGCGGCTCCTTCTGGTCGCCCAATGTGGAATACATCGAACTGAAAGGGACCGACCCCGACAATGGCAAAGAGCTTATGCAACGCATTAAAACGAATTAAAATTTAGGGGAAATGGGCACCCGTCTGACTTACCGTTCCGTTCTCATCGTCACCGCTATTTCTACCTTATATCTTATCTTGTCAGCCTGGTTGATCGGCTACAAGACCGACCAGCTTTTCCTGACCCTTTTATTTAATTCCCTGTTCTACCTTTCCGGGCCCACCCGAAGGTTTATCCTGGGCTTTTCCATATTTATTATCTTCTGGATCATCTTCGATTTCATGAAGGCTTTCCCGAACTACCTGTATAATGTCGTACATATCGAAAGCCTCTACCAGGCAGAGAAGAATTTATTTGGCATAAGGACGGCAAGCGGAACCGTGCTGACCCCTAATGAGTTTTGGCTATTGCATACCCGTCCCTTCCTGGATATCCTGGCCGGCCTGTTTTACCTGTGCTGGATACCCTTACCATTGGCATTCGGCGGTTATCTTTTTTATAAAGACCGGGAAGTTTTTTTTCGTTTTGCCCTGACCTTTCTGTTGGTGAACCTGTTGGGATTTGTTGTCTATTATGGGTATCCTGCCGCTCCACCCTGGTATGTACAGCAATATGGATTTGTGTTCAATCCCCAAACACCGGGTAATACGGCCGGCCTTGGCCGGTTCGACCACTTGCTGCATGTCTCCGTATTTTCTTCTCTTTACGCTAAGAGCTCCAACGTATTTGCGGCGATGCCATCTTTGCATGCCTCTTATCCGCTCATCGTTCTTTACTACGGGATCAGGACCCGGATGCGTTGGGCTAATCTTTTGTTTGGAACGATCATGGTGGGGATTTGGTTTGCTGCCGTCTACAGCAGCCATCATTATGTATTGGACGTCCTGGCAGGTATTACCTGTGGTCTTACGGGGATCAGCCTGTTTAATTATCTCTATGGCAGGAGAGGGGGTTTCTATCGCTTTGTTCAATCCTGTATCGCTGCTACCTCAAAGCCAACCTTCGAAATCCCCGTTTAGGGGCTGGGGGGTTAGGCGCCGATCCCTTCCACCATGATATCTACGATGGAATCGATCTGCAGATCGAGGCGGGGATATTGTTTCTGCGACACCATGAGCGGCACCGCCAACCCTCTGAAGCTGCTTACCATGAGGTAAGCTACCAGCTCTATATTGTCAGCGTTGATCTTCTTAAACTCTCCGTTATTTACGCCTTCTTCCAGGATCTCTTTCACCAGTTCTACATGCGTAGTATCGAATTTACTCTTCAGTTCTTCTATGACGCAATGTAACTCCGCGATCTCGCTCTTCAACGCATCACTGAGATTACAAAGCTGACTCAGCTTATTCAGCCGGCAGCGACAATAGATGATCAGCTTCTCCTTTGAACTGGAAGCCTTACGGATGGCGGCATGGATCTGATCCAGCAATTCATCCATTTCAGCATACAGCACGGCTTCAAAGATATCTTCCTTACTTTGGTAATAGTAATATAGAGAACTCTTGGCCTTGCCTAAACTCCCGGCGATATCGCCCATGGTCGTTTTTTTAAACCCGGTTTTTCTAAAAAGGGCCCTGGCAGTGTCAATAATATCCCTTACTACGATCTCATCCTTTTGAAGCATTTCAGCCATACAACCTGACTTTAATATCCAGCCAAACCTGCGCCGGATACTACAAATTTACAAATTTTCTACTCCAAACTTTGGTTAATGATTGGTGAATCTTGCATCTATGGGGCCTTATGCTTATTTTAGCAGGAAGTGCCCTGGATACCATTTCAATTGATCGTTCCAGGGAAAACCTAACTGAGCCCGAAACCTTTGCTAAACTACTGTCGGTAAGGCTCTTTTATTTCACTTTTATGAAATAGGAGAGATCATGAAGAAAAAGCTAAACTGTATTCTTCTCATCGATGACGACGAACCCACGAACTTCCTTAACAGGATGACCGTGGAGCAAACCGGCTGCACCCGGCACGTAGCGGTAGCGCAGAGCGGACAGGAAGCCTTGGACTTCCTGATGGGACACAGACCGGCGGGTAACACCGCAGGCTGCCCCCATCCGGACCTGATATTTCTCGATATCAATATGCCGGCCATGGATGGTTGGGAATTCCTGGAGAAATACAAACAATTGCCCAAAGAACAAAAGGCTTCCATTGTTTTGATCATGCTGACCACTTCCCTGAATCCGGACGATGAGGAAAAAACCAGGCATATCCCCGAAATCGCAGGATTCGAGAACAAACCCCTGAAAGAGCTCCAGCTGGAACGCCTCCTGAAAAAATATTTCCCGGAATATTTTTGACCCGGGCTTCTCCACCCGAAGGCAGTCCGCCCCCGGATCCCCTTATATCCCCGAATGCAGATAATCCTTAAGATGCGTAATGGTTTCCTGCTGGGTGAGGATAGTCTCCTTTACTACGTCATTGATGGAGATAATGCCGCAGAGCGCTCCATTGTCAAAGACGGGGAGATAACGAATGTTTTTGTCGGATAATAATTGCATGCAGAACTCAATGCTATCAAGGGGGGTAACATGCGGCAGGTCATTGGTCATGATCTCGGCAACCCTGGTGTCGGTAGAGGATTTGCCTTTCAGGATCACCTTCCGGGAATAATCCCTTTCTGTCATAATGCCTTTGTACTGTAGGTTTTCCAGCACTAACACCGAACCAATATTCTGATCGGCCATGATGCGCAGCGCCTCAAGAACAGTGGTCTCCGGAGATACAGAAGTGATCCGGCCGCCCTTGTGTGAAAGAATATCGGCTACTTTTTTCATACTGCAATTTTTTAGTTAGGAATCGTTTTAACCAATTTACGTTTTTTTTTCTTCTTTCCGGAACACGCCGGAAACTTTCTTTTATTTTCATACTATTGCTTCCGTATGCGGTATACCCCGACCATATTACCCTTTTTTCCAGCTATCCTTGCTATGCCCCCCCGAGCCCGTCCTTCCCGCTGTGGCTGGCTGATCGTATTGCTTATCAGTCTCTTACCCCTCTGGCTTCCTGCTCAATACGATAAATACCGCTTCTCCCGGCTGGATATCTCGAAAGGGCTTAGCCATAACGAGGTCACTTGCCTATTCAAGGATGAGAAGGGATTTATGTGGTTGGGCACCATGTCCGGCCTCAATCGCTATGACGGATATTCCTTTAAAGTATTCAAACACGATCTCCGCGACTCTTCCTCCATTAGCGACGACTTTATCGTGCAGATACTGGAGGGGCCCGGTCATAAGCTCTGGATATCTACCCGCGCAGGATTTACGATCTACGATCCGCTGACCGAAAAATTCGACCGCAACCCCTATCGCTTTCTCTATTCCATTCATATTAACTGCGACAACATTACCGATATCCGGAAAGACAGACAGGGCAATTACTGGTTCGTGGCCACAGGGAGAGGAGCAGGGTTCTATAAATTCGATCCCTCCCACCTCTCCACCCAACACTTCCTGCATAAGGAAGGAGATCCTTCTACCCTGCATTCCAATCAACTCCGGTCGGTTGCCTCCAATACCCTGGGAGACTGGTGGATCATCTACGACGACGGGATCCTGGAAAAAATGGACGGCCGGACCCATAAGATCGTTTACCGATCGGCTGCCATACAAAAGAACTTTCCTAACGAATTGCCGGAATACCACCTATACGTAGATGCCCAGAACGACTGCTGGCTATACACCGCCGGGAAGCCCGGTGGGATAGTATATTTTAAGCCTTCCTCCGGCGACTACCTGCGGATCCGGAAAGAGGCCGGTACGCATGGCCTGAATAATAACCTGGTCACAGGCGTGGTACAAGATGATAAAGGGTTGATATGGATCGCAACGGATCATGGCGGTATCAACCTGCTGGATAAAAAGGATTTTTCCGTCCGCTACCTGCTGGCCCGGGAAGATGACGACAAGAGCCTCAGCCAGAACAGCATCAATACCGTATATAAGGACAACACGGGCATCATCTGGGTGGGCACCTTTAAAAAAGGAGCCAGCTATTATCATGAAGACATCCTGAAATTCCCCCTTTACCGTCACCAGCCATCCAACCCCAATAGCCTGAGCTATGATGATGTCAATCGCTTCGTGGAAGATGAAAAGGGGAATTTATGGATCGGTACTAACGGCGGCGGCCTCATCTACTTCAACCGGACAACGGGTAAATACACCCAATACACACACAACCCGGCCAATCCGGGCAGCCTGAGCAACGATGTGATTGTCAGCTTGTGTTTAGACCACGAACAGCGGTTGTGGATCGGTACTTATTTTGGGGGCCTGGATTATTTTGACGGAAAGACCTTCCGGCACTACCGGCACGACGAATCGGATAGCAACAGCATCGGGGATGACCGTATATGGGAAATAAAAGAAGACTCCCGTGGCCGCCTCTGGATCGGCACCCTGGCAGCAGGCCTGGACCTGTTCGACCGGGAAAAAAATATCTTTATTCATTACCATCCGGAGGCCTCCGCTTCCCCGGATGCCTCCGGGACAACCCCCTCCGTTCGTTCCGGGTATATTTCCGAACTGGTGGAGGACAGGGAAGGTAATCTATGGGTGGGCACCGCGACGGGGATCGATGTGCTGGAAGCCGCCACCGGCAGGTTCCGGCATTACGGCAATGAGGATAACAATGTTTCCAGCCTCAGTAACAACAACGTGATCTCCATTCTGGAAGACAGCCGCGGCCTGATCTGGGTGGGCACCCGGGAAGGGCTCAACCTCTTCGACAAAAAACACCGGTCATTCACCACTTTCCGGACAGAAGAGGGGCTTCCGGATAATACGATCCTCACCATGCTGGAAGATAACAGCCACAACCTCTGGTTCAGTACCCCCAATGGCCTGTCCAATATGATCGTTTCGACGGATAGCCATACCGGTCAGTATAGCTGGCGGTTTAAGAACTACGATGAGTCCCATGGCCTGCAGGGCAGGGAATTCAATGAGAACGCCGCCCTGAAGACCCGGGAAGGGGAGTTGATCTTCGGAGGGGCCAATGGCTTCAATATTTTCGACCCGCAACGATTCCGCATTGGAACCCGCAACCCTGAACTCATCCTCACCGATCTGCAGGTGTTCAACAAGAGTATTGGCATCGGGGAGAAGCTGAACGGACATATTATACTCCCCCGCTCTATAACCGAATCCCGGGAAATTACCCTGCGCTATAACGAGAACGTTTTTTCCATCGGGTTTGCCGTATTGGATTTTCTGAATGCGGAAAAAGTCGAATATGCCTACATCCTGGAGGGATTTAATAAGGACTGGCTCGTCAGCGATGATAAAACACGAAAGGCCGTTTATACCAACCTGGACCCGGGTAATTATACTTTCAAAGTAAGGACGGCCAATGATGACGGTACCTGGAATAGCCAGGTGCTGGAATTGCGGATTAAAATCTTACCCCCTTTCTGGAAGACCCCCCTGGCTTATATAATCTATGTGCTTCTATTCGCCGGGATCCTGGTCTTTGCCAGGAGAATGATCCTGCAGCGGGCGCATACGAGGTTCGCGCTGGAACAGGAAAGAAAGGAGGCGCAGCGTTTGCACGACCTGGATATGATGAAGATCCGCTTTTTTACCAACGTCAGCCATGAATTCAGGACCCCCCTCTCGCTGATATTGACTCCCCTGGATAAGATCATTAAAAATACGGACAACCCCAGTCAGAAAGCCCAGTTCCATCTTATTCACCGTAATGCGAGACGCCTGCTGAACATGGTCAATCAACTGCTGGACTTCCGCAAGCTCGAAGTGCAGGAACTAAGACTGAATGCCGGTAGAGGGGATATCGTGAAGTTTATTAAAGAGCTGTCTTTCTCTTTCGCCGACATCGCCGGGAAAAAGAACATCGATTTCTCTTTCACAACGACCGTACCCGCTCTCTATACCTCCTTCGATCAGGATAAGCTGGAAAGGATCCTCTTCAACCTGCTCTCGAATGCCTTTAAATTCACGCATGAACATGGACGGGTATCCGTGGCGGTCGATTGGCTGCCTCCTGCTCCGACATCTGCGCCGTTTTCAGCCGCTCCTGACGAGCCCCAACTCCTCCAACTGACGGTAAAAGACACTGGCATCGGAATAGAGAAAGGCAAACAGGAAAAAATATTCGAACGTTTTTTTCAAAATGATATCCCCGGCTCCATGGTCAACCAGGGCAGCGGCATCGGACTTGCCATCACCAGGGAATTTGTAAAACTGCATAACGGCGCCATCCGGGTAGAAAGCGAACCGGGGCAGGGGAGCTGCTTCATCGTATTATTACCGCTTACCGACCTCGGTCCGGTCGCCGGCTCCGTCCCGGTCATCGATCCCGCTCCGGTCGCCGGCTCCGTCCCGGATCCTCTATCCGCAGGCTTCCATATTCCCGGCGACCCCTTCGCAGCCGGCCCGCCCGAAGCCACTGGATTGATCGAAGCCACCGGCCCGTCCGAAATCGCCGGACCAACCGAAATCGCCAGACCGCCCGAAGTCAGCGGAGCCGCCCTAAAAAAAGAATCCCGTATTCCGGCCTCCGCCGCAAAAAAACTCACCGTTTTACTGGTAGAGGACAACGAAGACTTCCGGTTCTATTTAAAAGACAACCTGAAGGAATTCTTCACCATCCTGGAAGCCTCCGACGGCAAAGAAGGATGGCAAAAGACCCTGGGGGGTCACCCTCACCTGGTGGTCAGTGATATCAGCATGCCGGAAATGAATGGCATCGACCTTTGCCGGAAGATAAAAGGCGACCGGCGGACCTCTTTTATCCCCGTGATCCTGCTCACGGCCCTCATAGGGGAAGAACAGCAATTGAAAGGCCTGGAGACCGGCGCCAACGATTATATGACGAAACCTTTTAATTTCGAGATCCTCCTTTCCAAGATCCGCAACCTGCTCACCCAGCAGGAGACGGCCCGAAAAACCTACCAGAAGCAGGTGGAAGCCAGCCCTGCCAACGTCCGGGTAGAAACGCCGGACGAGAAATTTATCCGGCAGGCATTGGACCTGGTGGAGAAGAATATAGGCAACACTGAATTTTCCGTAGAGGAGATGAGCCGGGAATTATTCCTGAGCCGGGTAGCCCTCTATAAAAAGCTATTCCATCTCACCGGCAAGACCCCCATCGAGTTCATCCGGTCCATCCGCCTGAAAAGAGCCGCCCAGCTATTGGAAAAAAGCCAGTTCACCGTAGCCGAGATCGCCTACGAAGTAGGTTTCAACAATCCCAAATATTTCTCCCGGTATTTCAAGGCCGAATTCGGCGTACTTCCCTCCACTTATCAGCGATCCGCCGGTCATTCATAAACTCTGCCTCTTTATCTTCGCAATCCTGGTTCTTGCCCATCATCCCCGGATCACTTAACATTTTATACCCTTCACTCCTCCTTTCAGCCGACGTAGTTAACATTTTGATACCTACACATAAACATTCGACTCCCCTGTATTATAAAGGTTGAGTATAATTTTACACCGATTGCATTTTGTGTTTACAACAAAGAGATTTATCCGGGTCAGCCGGGAACACGATTGAAAAAATGACTGCTATGCCGGAAAGAAAATTGCTTTATCTCAGCCTCGTACTATGTCCGATGTTATACTTTTCCCCTTCTATCCGGGCCGAGTTTCCTTTCCCGCGTACCGATAGTATCACCCCTGTCACACAACCGGCTGAAAGCGCCGGCACCTATATTCGTACCGAAGACGGCCTCATCGTATACCCCGACCCCGACCTGTCCGGGAACGCCGGCGCCGTCCAATTACAGGTAGTTACGGATAATATAATACGGGTGATCGCCAGCCCAACTCCTGGCGCATTCTCCAGCCCGGTCTCCGGGATCGATCCTCAAAAAAGCCTGATCACCGTTTACAGAACGGATCTTTCCGCAAAATGGGACATAAAAAATGATAAGAACACCGTCGTTCTCACCACCCGCCTCCTGAAGGCCACCATCACCATCGCTACCGGGGCAGTCAGCTTCACCGATCCGGCAGGCACGCCCATCTTGTCCGAAAAGGTTAGCGGAGGCCGCAGTTTTGAATCCACTGTCTTCGACGGAGAACCTTCTTACCATATCCGCCAGACCTTTGCTACCCGCCCTGACGAAGCCCTGTATGGCCTGGGCCAGCACCAGGACGGCCTGGTCAATTATAAAGGAAGACAGACCAGCCTATTCCAGAATAACACGGAAGTAGCCATCCCCTTTCTTCTCTCCAATAAAAATTATGGCATTCTCTGGGATAATTACTCCCTTACGTCTGTCGGGGATATCCGGCCTTACAAACCGCTTTCCGCCATGCGGCTGTTCTCTGCACATGGCGAGCAGGGCTGGCTTACGGCGGCTTATAGCAATGATAAAGACCATCCCGGACAGGTGGTTTTCGAAAAGGCCGAATCCAGCGTCAACTACGCTTACCTGGGCGACTCCAAAAGGCAGCTACCCGTGGAGTTTAAGGCGGCAAAAGGATCGATCACCTGGGAAGGCTCCCTTGCTTCCGAATTCACCGGCGAACATGTATTCCGCTGCACCTACGGCGGCTATATCAAGGTGTGGGTCGACGGGAAACTATTACTGGATCGCTGGAGACAGGCCTGGAATCCCGGATCGGCCCTGTTGCCCGTCAGCATGGAAAAAGACAAGAAATACCCTGTCAAAATAGAATGGATACCCGACGGCGAAGAATCCTACCTTACCCTGAAATGGCTGGACCCCATCCCCCCGGCTCAGAAAGATGATTTCAGTTTCTTATCCGAGGCCGGGAAGCGACTGGACTACTATTTCATCTATGGCGGGAATATGGATGAAGTGATCGCCGGCTACCGCCGCATCACCGGCAAATCGACGATCGCGCCCAAGTGGGCCATGGGACTATGGCAGAGCAGGGAACGATATAAGACGCAGGATGAAATACTCAATACTGTAAAAGAATTCAGGGCCCGGAAGATCCCCCTCGACAATATCGTGCTGGACTGGAGCTACTGGCAACAGGACGCCTGGGGCAGCCAGGAATTCGACGCCCGGCGCTTCCCCTCGCCTGATAGTATGATCCGGGTATTACACAACGACTATCACACCCATTTCATGATCTCCGTATGGCCCAAATTCTATGAAGGCATCTCCGCCTATCAGCAATTCGACCAAAAGAACTGGCTATACAAAAGAAATATAGCCGATAATCAGCGGGACTGGATAGGGAAGGGGTATATCTCTACCTTTTATGATGCGTTCAATAAGGATGCCCGCAAAGGCTTCTGGGACCTCCTCAACAACCGACTATACAGCAAAGGTATTGACGCCTGGTGGATGGATGCCAGCGAACCGGATATTTTATCCAATGTCAGCCCTGAAAAAAGAAAAGAACAGATGACCCCCACCGCCCTGGGCCCGGCCGCGGAATACCTCAATGCCTACCCGCTGGAAAATACAAAAGGCATTTATGAAGGCCAACGTGCCGCTAACCCGGACCAGCGCGTGTTCATCCTCACCCGCTCCGCCTTTGCCGGCTCTCAGCATTATGCCGCCGCCGTATGGAGCGGCGATATCGCCGCCCGCTGGTCGGATATGAAGACGCAGATAGCGGCCGGCATCAACTTCTCGATGTCAGGGATTCCTTACTGGTCAATGGATATAGGCGGCTTTGCCGTAGAACGCCGCTATGAGCACGCACAGGGAGAAGACCTGAATGAATGGCGGGAGCAAATGACAAGATGGTACCAGTTCGGAGCCTTCTGCCCCTTGTTCCGGGTACATGGACAATACCCCTACCGGGAAATATATAATGTGGCGCCCGATAATCATCCCGCCTACCAGAGTATGTTGTATTACGATAAACTCCGGTATCGCCTGTTGCCCTATATCTATTCTTTATCGGGAATGACCTGGCAAAAGGATTATACCATGATGCGCGGCCTGGTCATGGATTTTGGAAAGGACACGGCCGTCAATAATATCGGTGACGAATATATGTTGGGCCCGTCCCTGCTGGTTGCGCCCGTGACCGGCTACCTCGAACGACGCAGGGAAGTCTACCTGCCTGCGGGACAAGGCTGGTATGATCTCTACTCGGGGAAATATGTACAGGGCGGACAACGCATCCGGGCAGAAGCGCCCTACGAAAGGATACCCGTGTATGTGAAGGAAGGCTCCATCATTCCTTTCGGCCCTGCCCTGCAATACACGGAACAGAAGCCCGCCGATACCGTCACTCTTTATATATATACCGGCAAGGACGCTTCCTTCAGTTTGTATGAAGACGAGGGCACGAATTATAATTATGAAAAAGGAGCCTGGTCAATTATCCCATTGAATTATAATGAGACCACCAAAATATTGACGATAGGCCGCCGGGAAGGCTCATTCCCGGGTATGCTGAAGAACAGGGCATTCAGGATCTTATGGGGCACGAAGGATAAGCTTTTTGACCTGCAATTTGACAGCCCCGGGAAAACAATAGTATATAATGGAGAAACAAAAACGATCCCGATGAAATGATCGCAATGAAATGATCCGTAGGCCTTTTTTATTATTCTAAACTAATAATTGCTGTATATGAAACAAACCAAAACAATGAGGAAATTGAAAGTCTTTTTATGGGCAGTCATTTCCAGTCTGCTGTTTGCCACGCAACTGGCGGCACAGGGAACCCAACCCGCACAGGGAACCCAACCCGGCGCCCGCAGGATCACCGGTAAGGTCACGGCAAAAGTTTCGGACGAGACTATCTCCGGCGCCACCGTATCCGTAAAGGGTACGAGGAATATGGTTACTACCGATAACGAAGGCAATTTCACCATTTATGCGCAGACAGGAGAGACGCTTGTTATCTCCAGCGTGGGCTATACCCCCAAGGAAATAAAAGTGACCGCAGGTCTCACACAGGTGGATATGCGTCTGGGGACGGATTACAGCCACCTGGATGACATAGTGGTGGTCGGATATGGCAAAATGAAAAAAACGGATCTGTCCAGCGCCCAGATCACCGTTACCGCCGACGATATCTCCAAAACAGTGAATACCACCTTTGACCAGGCGTTGCAGGGCCGCGCTGCCAATGTGTATGTCTCTTCTTCCAGCGGCCAGCCCGGTGCGGCGCCATCTGTTACGATAAGAGGCCTGAGCTCTCTCACCGGGTCCACCCAGCCTTTGTATGTCATCGACGGTGTCCAGATAAAACCGGACAATCCTGCCGACGATCCCTACAATCATCCCACCGGGTTTGCCAATATTCTTTCGAGTCTCAATCCCGATGATATTGAAACCATGAACGTGCTGCAGGGGCCATCCGCCACTGGCATTTTCGGCGCAGCGGGCGCGAATGGCGTGATCATGATCACGACTAAAAAGGGGAAGGCCGGCGAATCAAAAATAACGGTGAGCAGTCTATGGACGGAACAGGACGTTCCAAAATACATCCCCGTCATGAACCTGCCCGAATATGCGGCATACAGGAATGAGGTCGCCAAAGCCGGCGGCACCGCCACAGATTCCGCTTTTGCCGACCCCTCCGTACTGGGACCGGGCACGAACTGGCAGGCCGCTTTGTACCGCAGGACGCTCCTGCAGAAGCAAATGGTTGCCCTGAGCGGTGGTAACGAAAAAACAACCTTCTATTTTTCAGGTGAATATTTTAACCAGCAGGGCATCGCGCCGGGTTCGGGCTTTTCACGCGGGTCCCTCCGGTTGAACCTGGACAACCAGAGTCGCAAATGGTTGAAAGTAGGAACTAATTTAGACGTCAGCCAGACAAAGGAAAAAGTAAATACGACGAACGCGGGGATCATACAACTGGCCCTCCAGCAAAACCCTTCCGTCCCGGTGAAAAACCCTGATGGCTCCTGGGGCGGGCCTTCTACCACCCAGTTCCAATTCTCTAACCCGGTTGCCCTTGCCAATATAAATAATGATTATAATAAGTCAATGGCATTCATCGGAAGCGCCTATGCGGATATTACCCTCATAAAGGGGTTGGTGCTGCATACGAAGGCAAATAGTTATTTTCAATATTACAACAGTTATCTTTTTCATCCGGGATACAATTTCAATGGGTATTTAGTCCCGAACACCAATGCAACTTCCACCCGGACGGCCAATAATAACTTCTCGTGGTTTTTCCATACCCGTCTGCAATACGACAGAAAGATCGGCAGGCACGGCATTTACGCCATGGTGGCGCATGAGGCGAAAGCCTGGCAATATGAGGGCCTGACCGGTACAAGAACGGGTTATGTTACCTATGATAACCAGGAATTATCCGGTGGGAATGCCAGTTCCATATCCAATGTCAGCAACAGCAGTTCAAAGTCGGATGGGGCGCAGGAGTCGTATTTCGGAAGATTCAATTATGTGTATAATGACCGGTATATCCTTCAGGGAACCTACCGGTATGACGGCTCCTCCGTGTTCGGCCAGAACAAGCGATGGGGCGGCTTCCCTTCCGCCTCTGCAGCCTGGAGAATATCGCAGGAAAACTTTATGAAAAACCTTACGTCCGTCACCGACCTGAAATTAAGGGTTGAATATGGATTATCGGGTAATTCAAATGCCCAGGGATATTATGCAAAATTACAAACGGTGCCCACTGCCTGGGGCACGGGATTCCTGTCGCAGAACTTTTCCAACCCTAACCTGCAATGGGAAGTAGATAAAACCTTCAACGTAGGATTCGACCTGAGCCTGTTCAATAACAGGGTCCAGCTCATTGCCGATGCCTATGTAAAGAAGATCGACAAGCTGCTGACCACTAATCCTTACCCGTTCTATAACGGAGGCGATATTGCCTATTCCTCAGGATATATCTCCTGGCCCACCACCAACGTAGGCACCATGCAGGATAAAGGTTTAGGCATCACCGTCAATACGGTCAATATCACCAATAAGGATTTCACCTGGAGAACAAGTCTCAATTTCTCCATCGACCGGAATAAAATAACACAACTGCAGACCCCCATCAATTTTGCTTATAGTGCTACCCAGGCCGAATTCCTGACGGAAGTGGGACAACCTGCCAGCATGATCACCGGCTATATTGCAGAGGGGCTGTTTCAGAATTACAAGGATATCAAAAGCCATGCCGCTCAGACCTCCAATGGCGTAGTGACGGTCAGCCCCACGGGCACCTGGCCGGGAGACATCAAGTTCAAAGATATTAGCGGGCCTGCCGGCAAACCGGATGGCACTATCGATCATAACGATCGTGTTATCATCGGCAATCCCTGGCCCAAATATACTTTCGGGTTTAATAACTCCTTCTCCTATAAAAGGTTCGACCTGAATATTTTCATTATCGGCTCCGTTGGGAATGACATTTTGAATTATGCCCGTTATCAGAATACTCTGGGATCAGGTACTTTCGGCAATTTTCTCAGCGAGGTGAAAAATTTCGCCAGGCCCAGCAGCTATAACAGCGCAGATAGTTCCACCGTTACCCTTACTAATCCAGGCTATAACATACCCCGCGTCTCCCCGGGCGATCCCAGCGGGAACAACCGGATCAGCCAGTGGTATATTGAAAGTGGCACTTATATCAGGGTTAAGAATGTCGCGCTGAGCTATAATTTCCCTGCTAAATGGCTGGCCGGGACACAGGCCCTGAAAGGACTCAGGCTTGCCGTCAACGTGCAGAACCTCCTGACGATCACCAAATACAAAGGATACGATCCCGAGATCGGGATGGTCAATTACGGCGGTACGATCATGGCAGGGATAGATACCGGCCGGTATCCCAATACAAGGATGTATTCTGTTAATGTAGTGGCTGATTTTTAAATAAATACATTCATAAGGTTAAATTAAATAATGCTATATGAAATCGATTATAAAATATTCAATCCTCATTGCGGCGGTTGCCCTTACGCAGAGTTGCAGCAAAGATTTTTTGAACAGGCCGCCGATCGACCAGGTCACATCCGGAAATTTCTATAAGACCGACGATGAAATCTTGGCAGGTACGGCGCCATTGTATAATATCGTATGGTTTGACTACAACGACAAGGCCTTGCTGGCCTTCGGGGAAGCACGCGGAGGCAACCTGAATTCCAACGACAGGACCGCCTACATCCAGTTCTCGCCTTCCGCTACCGATCAGAGCACCTTATTGCCGGGCTATAAAGCGTTCTATAAAATAATAGCCCAGAGCAATCTCACTCTGCAGAACATAACGAATGCCACCGGCAGCACCGCTTCTTCTGCGGTGAAAAATATGGGCCAGGCGGAATGCCATTTCATGCGGGCCATGGGCTATTATTACCTGGTGAATAACTGGGGGGCAGTACCCATTGTTTATGACAATGTCAAGCAGCTTAGTAATAACCTCAAACGTAATACGATCGAAAGCGTCTGGCAATTTATCATTAAGGACCTGCGGTTTGCTGCAGCCAATTTGCCCGCGGCTCCTTACCAGGAAGGCCGTCTGACAAAATATTCAGCCGAAGGCATGCTGGCGAAGATGTACCTGACAAGGGCCGGCCTGGGCAAATCGGATGGTTCGCGCACTCAGAGTGACCTGGATAGCGCCAAATACTACGCGGCGGATGTTATTCATAGCAGCGGTCTTAGCCTGGCGCCTAAATATGGAGATCTTTTCAGGAGCGCCAATAATAACAGCTCTAATAATAATAATGAAAGTCTTTTCGCCCTGCAATGGATGCCGGCCAATAGTCCCTGGGGCATCAATAATTCTTTCCAGGCTTACCTGGCCTTTGACCCGAAGATCACCCAAACGGGCGATGGGTGGGGAGCAGCCCAGGGCGGCTCCGCAGACCTGGTCAAATATTTTATCAGCCACCCGGAAGATTCCATACGCAGAAAGGAGACGATCATGTTCCAGGGTGATTATTATCCTGAGCTGGACCAAAAGGACGGGGGGATCAATGTTACGACCACCTCCATTTCCAATATTAAGAAGTTCATTATAGGCTCACCGGCCGACAACGGCGGGAAAGGCGCCTTCATGGCGGCTTATATCAATACCTATATGCTGAGGCTGGCCGAACTCTACCTGATCTATGCAGAGGCCATCATGGGTAATTCTCCATCCACTTCGGATCCGGAGGCATTAAAATACTTCAATGCAGTCCGGGAGAGAGCCGGGTTGATGGATTTGACAACCATTTCGTTTGATGATATCTTCCAGGAAAAAAGGATCGAGACGGCGCTGGAAGGGGGAGCCTGGTATGACATCATGCGCTTATATTATTTTAATCCCACCAAGGCCAAAACGTATACAGCGGGCCAGGATAAAGGCAATTATACGATCACCTATAATTCGAACAGCCATCCACGCACCTGGACGGTGAAATTCACCAGCGCTTATTTTCCTCTCACCGATCAGAGCGTTTATTTGCCCTTCCCCGAAGGAGAGTTGACTACGGCCCCGGGTCTGTCCCAGGCGCCGGTACCGTTCGATTTCAGCCAACTGCCTAATTATTGATCATCTAAAAATCATCAACATGTTACCATATCGGATCCATAAATATTTCTTTCTTTTACTGGCGGCAGCGGGCCTGATGGCCCAGCTCGCCTGCAAAAAAAACAGTAACGGTCCTGCTCCTTCCATCAGCAGGATACGTGCCATCAGCCCTGCGCCAAATGACAGCACCTTGACAGCAGCCCTGCCGGGCCAGATAGTAGTTATTCAGGGAGCTAATCTTTCCTCCACTTCCCAGGTCTATTTTAACGGATTCGCGGCGGCTTTGAACACTGCATTGTCATCGGACAAGAGCGTGATCGTCAAGGTACCTGTTATCGCCTGGGATAGTATTCCCAATGGAAAGCTCAACACGGTGGAAGTGGTCACTCCGGGAGGAGTTTCCCTCTATAAATTTACCATCACGCCGCCCCTTCCGACGGTTACCGCCATATCCAATGAAATGGCGCTGGCCGGAGCGACCATTACCTTGACCGGCACCAGCTTTTATGGAGTTACCCAAGTCATTTTCCCGGGTGGGATTGCCGTCAGCAATCTTACGCTGTCAGGCATTACAAAAATAACCCTGACCGTTCCAGCCGGTGTAACGACAGGAGGGCCTTTACAGTTGGTCGGCACCTATGGCACCGGCACTTCTATTCCTTTGTTCAATGATTTTACGACCGGCATGCTGACCACTTTCGATGACGGTAATTACAGTTGGGGTGCTTATTCCATCACCAATAGCCCGGATTCCTTCCCCAATAATACCGGAAAATATGCCCAGATCTATGTTCCCGGCGGCGTCGGTGCAGGTGATTTTGCCTGGTATAACGGCGTTCGTTCTATCAATACCAATTCTGTGACCTGGATACCGTCCGGGCATCTGAGTGATCCGCTTGCCAGCTATGCCTTAAAATTCGAAATGAATTTAAAGCTTCCCTGGAACGGTGCTTCTTTTTATATTATTAAAGATTATTCATGGACCTACCTGGCCCGTTTTGAGCCCTGGAAAGTCAGCGGGGCCGCAGTGACTACCAATGGCTGGGTAACCGTGACGATCCCTCTCACCCAGTTTACAACGAAGGCAAACGGCCTGGATGGTACCGGGGTTCCGGCCGCAGATCTGAAGACATTAGTAGGCAGTGGCTCCGGCGCTTTGAATTTTATGATGGTGAACAGTGACAATACGGCTGCTCCTGCTTTTGATGGGGCTTTTGATAATTTCAGGATCGAGAAGATCCAATGATTTTCAGGATCGGGAAGATCCAATGACCGGCGACGGTCCTCTTTTAAACCATACGTTATGATGCGATTTTTTTTCAGGTATGTTTTTTTAGGCGCTCTTCCGGGCATCTTATCAGGCATCCTGTTCTCCTGCAAAAAAAGCAGCGCTCCGGGTACTACCATCACTACCCCTACTGACAGCACAACCATTATACCCCCGGTGGACCCTCCCGTCGCCGGGACGATGGGCTTTTTTCTTGATGACTGGCAGGGCAAGACCTTTACAACACCTGGAACCATCACCGGCGCCGTGCCTTCCGGGACAGTAACAGATAACCTGACCATCGACCTGAGTAAGGTTATTACTAAAGTCCCCCGGTATGTATATGGTAATAATTCCAATCTATGGATGGGACAGATCGTTACCCAGGCGCCGTTGGTGGGATATATAAAGGATCTTTCCCCGAATATTATCCGGGCTCCGGCAGGTAGCGTCAGCGATATCTATTTTTGGAATGATACGACGGCGCCGCCCGCCGATGCCCCGGCTAACTTACTTAATTCCAGCGGGGCCGCATCGGCGGCCGGCTATTGGTACGGTGGCAATACCGCCTCCTGGACGCTGGCGCTCAGCAATTATTACAACCTGCTGGCGCAGACCAATAGCAAAGGCATTATTACGGTGAACTACGGCTATGCGCGTTATGGCACCAGCGCCAACCCGGTAGCGACCGCCGCCCATCTCGCGGCAGACTGGGTAAGACACGATAACGGCAGAACCAAATTTTGGGAGATCGGCAATGAGACTTATGGAAACTGGGAAGCAGGTTACCTGATCGACGTCAGCCAGAACAAGGATGGGCAACCCGCTATCGTTACCGGCGACCTCTATGGCCGGCATTTTTCAGTATTCGCGGACTCCATGCGCGCTGCCGCTCAGCAGGTCGGCGCGACGATCTATATCGGGGCTACCCTCCTCGATGCCGCTCCCTACCCGGGCGCGTATACCACCATGCAAACCTGGAACCAGGGGGTGCTCACCCAGGCCGGCAACACCGCGGATTTTTTTATCGTACATGACTACTTTACGGCTTACAAGATCAACTCGACCGCTAATGATATTCTTGCTACCGGCGCCACCATTCCTGCCGGCGCCCGGACCTATGTCCTGCAGCAGTTGTCACAGTATGGGGTGGGGGTGAAGCCCATCGCTATGACCGAATGGAATATACAGGCGGTAGGGTCCAAACAGGATGTATCCTATATCGCAGGGATCCATGCCGCCAAAGCATTGGGAGCGATCATAAAGAACCAGTTCGGGGAAGCCAGCCGCTGGGACCTGGCCAATGGCTGGAATAACGGAGACGACCAGGGTTTGTTTAATCCGGGGGACGAGCCGGGCGCTTCCCCCTGGAATCCCCGTCCCGCTTTTTATTACCTGTACTATTTTCAGAAATTCTTTGGCGACCGAATGGTGACGGATTCTCTCGCCGCAGCGGATGCAGATCTTGTCACATGGTCCTCCTCCTTTTCTTCCGGTCAGGCAGGCGCCCTTATCGTGAACTCGGGACTCGCCAGTCATATCGTGTCGATTAATTTCAGGAACTTCGCAGCCGGTAGCCAATACTATTGGTATACTCTGACCGGCGGCACGGACAACGGGGATTTTTCCGGACAGGTATATGTCAATGGGACCGGCCCCTCCGGCGCTACGGGCGGCCCCCTCACCTATGCGGGTATCAAAGCTTATTCGGCCCCGCTCACCGGTGTTATCAAGGTCGCTGTACCGGCCCGGAGCGTCGTCTACCTGGTGGCAGATAAAAAATAATTTCATGTTGAAGTATATACACATTACGTTATCGATCCTGGTCGTTCTATCTCTTCGGATTGCTGCCCAATCTATCCGGATCAATCAACTGGGCTATTATCCATATGCTCCTAAAATTGCCATTGTCCTCAGCACAGACGGTAGCGATCGACTATTTTACCTCCTCTCCCCGCACGGCCACGACACAGCCTATAGGGGCCACTTAGGCCCGCTCGTGAGATCGGCCAATTCCTCTTTGTCAACCCGTATCGCCGATTTCAGCGCTTTCGAAAAAGAAGGGCTGTATGAAATAGTCGTGCCGGGCATGGAGAACTCTTATCCATTCAGGATCGGCCGGCATGTGGCAGAAGAGGTTGCCCGGGCTTCTTTGAAAGGATATTATTATCAACGGTCTGCCATGGCGCTGGACCCCGCATATGCCGGCCAATGGAGCCGTCCGGCCGGTCACCCGGACACACAGGTCCTCATCCATCCTTCTGCTGCCTCGGACCAGCGTCCTGCCGGGACGATCATTTCGGCTCCCGGTGGCTGGTATGATGCAGGAGACTATAACAAGTACATCGTCAATTCCGGCATCACTATGGGTACCCTACTTTCTGCGTATGAAGATTTTCCGGATTATTACGATACGCTGCATACCAATATTCCTCCCCTATCCGCCACCTCCACGCGCACTACGGCCGCCCTCCCCGACATCCTGAACGAAGCGCTCTACAATCTCCGCTGGATGCTCACCATGCAGGATCCCGACGATGGCGGAGTCTATAATAAATGCACCAATGCCGCTTTCGACGGAATGGTGATGCCCGGTGTGACAAAAGCCCCGAGATATGTGGTGCAGAAAGGAACGGCAGCCACGCTGGATTTTGTAGCCGTGATGGCGCAGGCCGCCCGTATCCTGCGGAAATTTCCAGTTCCCGGGCTGGCCGATAGCTGCCTTCGGGCTGCCGCCAGCGCCTGGTCATGGGCTGTTAAAAACCCGTCCCTGGCCTATGACCAGGAAGCTATGAATAAACTATACAATCCGAAGATCACCACCGGGGGATATGGAGACATGGATTTCAAAGACGAATGGTTCTGGGCGGCCGTAGAGCTGATGGTCAGCACGAGAGACGCGAACGCCGTGCGCGGCCTTCAGTACAAGAAGATTATAGAAGATAGGATCAATGATCCCATGACCCTGCCTTCCTGGGGCAACGTGCATATGCTGGGCGATTACACTTTGCTGCGTTACCGTAATAAACTTCCGAAGGAATGGCAGCCGGCTATTCGTACCCTGTTACGGGGTCTGCTGCAAATGGCTGATAACTACCTGGCCCAGGTTCCCGCCAATGCTTTTCACACCATAATGGGAGGCTCACAGAGAGACTTTGCCTGGGGCAGCAATGCCGTGGCGGCCAACCAGGGGATCTTATTGATCAATGCCTGGCTGCAGACAAAAGACAGGAAATATATAGACCATGCATTGGGCAACCTGGATTACCTGCTCGGCAGGAATGCCACCGGGTATTGCTTTATAACGGGTATGGGCAGCTACTCGCCCATGCATCCCCACCACCGGCCCTCCGTGGCCGATGGCATCGTATCCCCGATACCCGGCTTACTGGCAGGTGGCCCCAATCCGGGCCGCCAGGATCATCAGTCCTATAATTTCACGGAACCCGAAACGGCTTACCTGGACCAGGACCCGGCCTATGCTTCCAACGAGATCGCCATCAACTGGAATGCACCGCTGGTGTACCTGGCCGGCGCCCTGGAAGCATTGCAAGTCCGGGCCGGTTATTCATCCGCCGAAGCCGGATCTCCCCACCCTCAAAAAAAGAACGGCGCAAACCTGTTGCACCGTTCGAAGTAAATTAATGAGGATATGCCTTACAGTGGCCTTATCCAGATATTACGAAAACTGATCGGTTCGCTTTTATCGCCATGCGCCTGTAATTTGATAGGAGAGGGGCCATGCGCCTTATAAAAAGGTTTTCCAACGTAGCGGGTTCCCCCTTTCAGCTCAAAATTATTCTGCACCAGCACCCCGTTGTGAAAAGCCGTCACCCGGGCAGGAGAGACCAGGCTGCCGTCCGTATTGAATACCGGGGCCGTCCAGATCACATCATAGCTCTGCCATTCGCCCGGCTTCCGGCAGGCATTGGCCAGGGGAATCCCTTGTTTGTAGATGCTGGCCGTCTGACCATTCACGTAAGTTTTATTATTGTAGCAGTCCAGGATCTGCATTTCGTACCCGTCATCGCCAGGTCCCGTGCCAGCCAGGAACAACCCGCTGTTACCCCTGGCCTGATCGGAACCCGTAATGTTGGATGGGATCCTCCATTCGATATGCAACTGGTAATTGGTGAAAGTACGTTTGGTCTGGATATTTCCCGATGTCTTATTGACCGTCAGGATATCCTTGGAGACGATCCAGTCGGCAGGAGTCGTGCCATCCTTGGTCAGGACCCATTCATCGAGATTTTTACCATCGAACAGGATCACCGCATCCGAAGGGGCGTCGCCGACCTTTGCGGCCGGCGTCACTACCGGAGGTACGGGACTATAGACTTCTGTCTGTCTGTGATCGGTTATGGTATCGGTCTGCGCGCGAACCAGCGTGGTGCCTGAAATAAAAGAGAGAGCCGAGAGAAAAAATATCCGGGAGAACGAAGGGCAAGCAAATTTGAGCATATTGAGTAGTGTTAAATGAGGGGACAATTTAAAGAAAAATTCGCAAACAAATCCGGAAGCTCCGGATCCATTCTATTCCCCATCAAACTCATTTTTCCATCCCTCGTCTTTCAGCTTATCCACTTTCTTCAAAACCTCGCTCTCCAGGTTTTTCTTATAAGCGCTGATCCGGGAGCCCACCTGCGGATCGAAAGCCCCAATGATCGTCGCGGCCAGGATACCGGCATTCTTCGCCCCGTTCAACGCAACGGTAGCGACAGGAATACCTCCCGGCATCTGCAGAATAGACAAAACGGAATCCCATCCGTCGATCGAGTTGGAAGATTTAATAGGCACTCCGATCACCGGAAGGGAAGTGATGGAAGCGACCATGCCCGGTAAATGGGCGGCCCCGCCGGCCCCGGCAATAATGACTTTCAAACCCCGCTGTGCCGCCTGGCTGGCATAATCCACCATCCGCAAAGGCGTGCGGTGCGCCGACACCACCGTCAGTTCGTATCCAACGCCCAATTCTGTTAACATATCTGCCGCGGCCTTCATAACAGGAAGATCGCTGTCACTGCCCATGATAATACCGACTAGAATACTATCCATCTTGTTTGCTGATCACTTTTAATGTGTTTTTAATCTTATGCGCCTTATGCACCAGGTCCTGCTTCTCCTTGCTGAGGATGGTGACATGCCCCATCTTGCGGCCTGCCCTGGTTTCTTTCTTCCCGTAAATATGCACGAACACATTGTCTATTTGCAACACCTCCGTGAGTCCTTCATACACCGCCTCTCCGCTATGCCCCTCGGCGCCTATTAAATTGACAATGGCTCCCGGCAAAATAGCATCCGTATTACCCAGAGGATAACCCAGCATCACCCTCCATAACATATCGAACTGCGAACTGTAATTACCTTCTATCGTATGGTGTCCGCTGTTATGTACCCGGGGGGCCGTTTCATTCACAAACACTTCTCCCTGCCGGGTCACAAACAGCTCCACGGCAAAAAGCCCGGGACTTTTTAATTCCTTGACCACCCGCATGGCGATAGCTTCTATCTTCCAGAGCGTATTCTGTAACAGATCGGCAGGACTGATCTGGTAATCCAACAGGTTCAGATGCGGATCGAATACCATATCTACCGGGGGATACAGCGCCGTTTCCCCTTTTTCATTAACGGCGATCACCTGGGAGATCTCCTTGTCGATCATCACCATCTTTTCCAGCACACTGGGTGCATCGAACCCCTTTTCCATGTCTTCGCTTCTGCGGATGATCTGCACGCCTTTCCCATCATACCCTCCCATGCTGATCTTGTGCACAGCCGGAAGAAAATCGACCTGCTTGCGCAATTCTTCGCGGTTATTAGTGACCTTAAATTCCGCGGTGGGTATGCCGTATTCTACGTAGAACTGTTTCTGGGCGATCTTATTTTTGATCGTCTTCAGCGCCGCAGATTTGGGATAGATCTTCACTCCTTCAGCTTCCAGCTTTTCCAGGGCATCGTCATTGACGGATTCGATCTCGATCGTCAGCGCATCCAATCCTTTTCCGAAGTTATAGACGTCGTCAAAATTGCGGATATCTCCCTTGATAAAATGGTGGCACAAGTGAGCAGCCGGACATTCTTCGTCATTTTCCATTACATAAGTCTCTACGGGGTAATTCGCTGCGGCCTGTAATAACATTCTTCCGAGTTGCCCCCCGCCTAGTATTCCGACTCTTAACATGCTGGTTATTTGAGCCGAAGATATAGAAAAAATACTCACCGGCGGGTCGAAAAGCCAATCACCGGCTAAAAGAGAGTAGGGGTCGCTCTCTCAAAACGCCAATCGACCAATTTGACCTTGATTATCAGTTTTTTATCCTTGCAAAAGACATATTCGTCCAAAATCAGACGCCCTTCATCCGACATATTGCAAAAATTACAAATTTACCCTACCTTAGCCCTGGCTTATGCAACCAGATTATCCGCATAAAATTTTCGACGACAAGCGTTTGCACCACCTTCGCCTTATGGAAGCGCTGGCCCGGGAAGCGACCCGCAAACCATAATCTTATTTTTGTTCCGGTACCGGATCCCCCCCTCTCGCCCTTTATTGTATACGAAATAAACATAACATATGCCCCTATCCGCAGCAATTTAAATTAATACATAATATATAATCCAAAATCTAGTCATATGTCAACTTTATCAGCATCCGATACCCGTCCAAAAAATACCGATACCGACTTCCTGCCCCTGCAGGGAACGGATTATGTAGAGTTCTATGTCGGCAATGCCAAGCAGGTAGCCTATTTTTATAAATCCGCCTTCGGATTCCAGTCCATTGCCTATGCCGGCCCGGAGACAGGCAGTAAAGACAAAGCCAGCTACGTCGTCCGCCAGAACAAACTGACTTTTGTATTTACCACTGCCCTCCGTCCCGACCATCCCATTGCAGAGCATGTGCAATTGCACGGAGACGGCGTTAAAGTACTGGCCCTCCGCGTGGACGATGCCGAGAGCGCCTGGAGAGAGACCACCTCCCGGGGCGGCAAAAGCTATATGGAGCCAACCACCTTCGCCGACAAATGGGGCGAGGTCATCCTGAGCGGCATCCACACCTATGGGGACACCGTACATATTTTCGTAGAACGGAATAACTACAACGGCCCCTTTATGCCCGGCTATAAGGAATGGAAGACCGTCTTCAATCCGCCTTCCACCGGCCTGTTATACGTCGACCATTGCGTAGGCAATGTAGGCTGGAACCGGATGGATCCCTGGGTACGCTTCTACCAGGACGTCATGGGATTCCGGAACATCCTTTCCTTCGACGATAACGATATTTCCACAGAATACTCCGCTCTGATGAGCAAGGTCATGAGCAATGGGAATGGCTTCGTGAAATTCCCTATCAACGAACCGGCCGAAGGAAAGAAAAAATCCCAGGTGGAAGAATACCTTGAATTCTATAAAGGAGAAGGAGTCCAACACGTAGCCCTGGCTACGAATAACATAGTAGATACCGTCAACCAGTTAAAGGAGAGGGGAGTGGAATTCCTCCAGGTGCCTGGCTCTTATTATGATGACCTGCTCAGCCGGGTCGGTCCTATTGATGAAGATCTGGCGCCGCTGAAAGAACTCGGTATCCTGGTCGACAGGGATGACGAAGGGTACTTATTACAAATTTTTACCAAGCCTGTAGAAGACCGGCCCACCGTATTCTTTGAGATCATCCAGCGGAAAGGAGCCCAGAGCTTTGGCAAAGGCAATTTCAAAGCATTGTTCGAAGCCATTGAGCGGGAGCAGTCCGCCCGGGGAAATTTATAATTTCACCAACAGCGCTGCGTTATAAAGCCAAAATTTCGTTATTAAAACCTGCCATATTGCAAATATGGCAGGTTTTTTGTTTATTTACTATAGTTTTGAAATACATTCCTATACCTATCAATAGCTACCGTAATTAATCAGTAATTTTACCCTATTGTTGTATGATCGCAAAAAAGTCAATGATAGCTGGATTGTATGGTGCTCTGATAGGAACTTTTTTTCTGTCTGTCCTACATCTGTCCGCTCAAACCTCCGCTTCTTCCATCCATTTTATCGACTATCAGCGCTCTATTCCCAAGATCGGAGAAATGCTCAATCGCAAGGAAGATACCCTTATGAAGCAATTCCGGGAAAAAGGACTCATCTGGCCCGCCCGGTATGTCTATATACGATCTTTTAAGTACGACAGCCAGCTGGAAGTATGGGTAAAGAACGTCAAAGACGAAAAATACAAACTGTTTAAATCCTACAAAGTTTGCGCCCTGGCAGGCACCCTGGGCCCCAAACGCATGGCCGGCGACTACCAGGTCCCGGAAGGTTTTTATTATATCAACGAATTCAATCCCCGCAGTGAGTATCACCTCTCCCTGGGACTCAACTACCCGAATGCCTCGGACAGGATCCTTAGCGATTCCCTGCAGCCCGGGAAAGATATTTACATTCACGGCAGTTGCGTCACCACCGGCTGTATTCCCATCACCGACGTCCAGATAGAAGAATTGTATATACTGGCGGCCCACGCAAAGGATATGGGAGAAGACTTTATCCCGGTTCATATCTTCCCCGTCAACTTCAACAACACCCGCAGCGTCGATTACCTGAATAAATACCTGCAGACCTTCTCGGAATACACACCCTTTGCCAAAAGCATGCGGAGCGCCTTCTATTACTTTGAGAAATACCGGGAAGTGCCTTTTGTAATGGTCAATGGGAAAGGGGAATATGTCACGGAAGAAGTGTCACCCACCGAAGCAGAAGTAAAACTAGCTTCCGTCGAAGCGATCAGACCAAAAAAGAAACTGGTTAAGGCTCCCCGCCCGGTCCGGCAATCTCCTGTAAAAGAAGATGACCTGGCGAAGGTCGTAGACAAATTGCCTGTCTACCCCGGCGGCAACGAAGCCTTCCAGGGTTTTCTGAACCGGCTGAGCAAAGAGGGCGTCAATGATCTGGAAGAAGGTCAGACCAAGACCTTTATCATGGTGGAATATATCATTGACTCGGTAGGCAGGCCCGTTTACGCGAAAGTGATCCGGGGCGGTAATGAGAATATGAATGAAAAGATCGAAGATGCTTTCATCGCCATGCCTCAATGGTCCCCTGCCAACCGGTTAGGCAACAATGTCGCCATCCGCCTCAAACAGACGATTATGATCGAGAATCCCCAGGCGCAGACCGCACCCGC